>Ga0134101_1000280_pt1 | contig 61869 bp, 57 predicted proteins | sample 12_3_2metaG_FD_94446 | JGI IMG/M metagenome (GOLD analysis project Ga0134101, IMG submission 94446) | Switchgrass degrading microbial communities from high solid loading bioreactors in New Hampshire, USA - 12_48_3.3_201_A2 metaG | ecosystem: Engineered > Bioreactor > Semi-continuous > Anaerobic...
TGAACTACGACTATGTACTGAATATGAAGGATGGGAAGTTGATTGTAGAAAAGCGGAAATATATGCAGGAGGAGCTTGTTTCATCTGGCGGGCTTGTGTTTCAGGATGGGACAATTCAGATACGGCCCAGCGAAACTCGCCAATAGATTTTTACATACAAAACGCTAACGTATACTGCTGAAAATGGCATCGTATACCGCAGCATACTGACATTAACCGGACGTTCTCCAAATGCAGTATGCGATAATTGGTACACAGTTCTCTCAAATAAGGACTCGGGCATTGAAAGCTGCGCCTGTTCCACATCCTATTTCAAGCACTTTTTTCCCAGAGACATCTCCGAAAAGTTGATACTTTTCTTCTGAGACAAACACGTCATAGAAAGGAAGAGAAATATCTTCCAACACTTTGCCAAAAAGTCCTTCGGCACAAGTGGTTATACCTCACTTCTGTACTTCATTGGTGTAAATCTAATTCCGCTCACTGTCTGCTCCGTATCAGTCGGGGAAAATCCGAGGCGCTTATAAATCTCAACAGCATAGGGCGAAGAATTTACCGTAAACTCCTGCTCTTTATAATCCTGCCTCATACGGTTAAACAATTTTCTACCTATGCCTCTCCCCTGGTATTCCTCGTCTACAAAGAAAAGACTTATGTGCTGCGGCTTACGCATGGATAACATACCAATTAACCTTTCCTTATAAAAAGCCCCGTAGAATTTCATTCTACCGATAAACTCCTGATTATCCAACGTTCTTCTGAATTCATCGATCCCTTCCTGTGAATACTCCGGCGCTTCGTATTTAAGGAACACTCTCCATGCCAGATCACATGCCAAAGCTTTTTCCCGTTCTGAGAGTGGGCGTATTATAAGCCCGGACTGCCATTGTTCCTTTGTGAGAATATAAGTATGTCCTATTCGTGTCTCCCCCAATAATAACACCGGTACATCATTGCGGGTATGGTGATAAACAAACCCACACTTTTCCATAACCCGCCTCGATTTTTCATTCCCGTCGTAATAACCGCACCATATGGTGTTCATCCCGAGATCTTCGAAACCATGCCGGACAATTTCCCTTGCTGCTTCAGGCACATATCCCTTACCCCAGAAAGGTACACCGATCCAGTATCCAAGTTCGCATTCGTCATCCCTGTCTGTCATATCCGTATGCCCGTTCAATTTGAGTTCAATACAGCCAATGGCAATATTATCAGTTTTAAGGCATATAGCATAACACTCAGGACCGTTAAACACTTTTTTAATCACATTAAGGCTCTCATCCACACTCTTGTGCGGCGGCCAACCAGCAATAGGACCAACCCGGGGATCCTTCGCATATTCATACAGGCTTTCCGCATCTGATTCCTTCCACGGACGAAGAATCAGCCTTTCCGTATGCAATATCACTCTTTAATCATCCTTTCTTAAAAGTATCAGGTAAGTATTATTTAGTGCCTGTTTCTATTTTTTTAGACTCATTATTCACTACTAGTAAATTCCTCAGGGATTTAATGTGTTGCTGGTTACCATAGCCTTTCAAAGATTGCTCAATCCATTGATACATAAATGACTGTCATCAGTAGGAGCCTAGTTTTCCGAATACAGGGGGTTCCTTACGCGGACCACCATCTTTATTTTAGGCCCCAGATGGCCTTGCATTTGAAGCCATTTCACAGTTTCCCGCAATGTATCCTTGAAGTCGCGTGTTTTGTATCCAAGTTCTTTTCTTGCCTTTTCATGTGAGAACTGCGAATTCTCAGACAGCGTATAAAGAGAATACCTGGTATATAACGGTGGTTGCCGCAGAATCCGGTAATACAACTCTGCAAAAGGTGCCGTCATTTTTGCAAACCACAAGGGTAAAACTGTCCTTGGAGGTTTCTTGCCACATATTTCTGACAGGTTATCAAAAAGTTCTTTAATATCTATATAACGGTTAGATAGAATATAACATTCTCCTTTTCTTCCCTTTTCCGCCGCCAAAACTACTCCTGCCGCCACATCCCTGACATCCACAAAATCATAACCGCCTCGGACTAATGCAGTCAGTCTTCCTTTCAGGTAATCAATTACAAGTTGGGTTGTATGGCCACGCAACGGATCACCAGGGCCAATGATTCCCGAAGGATGGACAATAACCGCATCAAGGCCTTTTTTGACGGCATCAAGCACTAATTGTGAGGCTGCAGCTTTTGATTTTGCGTAAAGACCCTCCACCTTGTCAGGATCAAATTGATCCACTTCAGCCATAATCTGGCCTTTTTTCAGAACCGGGATAGCGTGTACTGAGCTTACATACACAAGTCTGCGTGCTTTGTGCTTTATACAAGCGTCGATTATGTTACGGGTACCCTCCACATTTACTTCCCAAACCCTTTTATCCTTTCTGGATTCAATGGTAACTATGCCAGCGCAATGGATCACAATAAATTCAGCCGGCTCGTCAACTACAAACAACGCATCGAGAGTTTTCGAGTCCCGTACGTCACCATCATACAGGGTGAACAATCCAGGAGCAACATTTACATCAATACCTGGAATATCAGACATATAACGCGCTTCTCCCTGCAAAACCAAAGCACGTACGATTTTGTTCATTGAAAGCAGGTGCTTTAAGATGTTTCCTCCGAGATGTCCGCTTGCACCTGTAACGATATATATAGTTTTCATATTATATTCCTCCATCTATTAATAACTACTATTAATCTTATCGCATATTTTTTCCCTTGTTTCCGGCCTTGAAACAATGAGTTTACTGAATAGTCTGAATCTCAAAAAAGTGTAAAAAAACAGGGACAGTAAATATTATATGATATGAATTCGGCTCGTTACATTATATTCTGCCCGCCGCACAAAATTGATATAACCAGAATCCAGAACAATATGCTTTTAACAGTAAGTGATTTATTAAAACTTTAATTACTTACAAAAACATTATAACAATAATCATCAAGAAATAAAAGAAAAAGCTGATTGTGATAACCAGATTTCAGACTACAATTCAACATCAATATAGTTAGCATTTCAGCTGCTTGCACTGGAATACTTTCGTATGCCTTTCTTTATTGCTATTACAGAAATCAAGAAAAACAGAACCCCGGAAACAGCAGCAGCAATTATGTCCGGAATATTGCATTTATTAAGAAGTAAAGATGCCGGAACATATCCTAATGGTACAGATGGAATAAGAAAAACGAAAGCATACATTAATTCCTTGTAAGAAAATATTTCTTTTGGCTTCTCTGACATGGACATCAAGACAAAGTAAATGTTTGTTAAGCCATATACCCTGATATGTTTAAACGCAAGTGAATATAAAAGCATCATAAATGAAGTTAATAAAATGACTGCATTTACTAAAAAAACCAGAAATAAAATGACATTTTGCCTTGTAATACTAACATCCAGTGAACTAATTTTTAAACATAAAACAACTATGGGTGCACTCAGGGAGAAAAAGCTTGAATAGTCTATACTACCAGTGTTTATCTGGAAAATTATACTGATTGGTTTTACAAGCATCCTGTCAAAACTGCCACTGGATATGCTTCCTATAAACCTCATATGATTTGGGTTTATCAACCCTCGATATATCTGGTTTACAATCATTGAACTACAATATAGAATTATCATTTCGTCTTTAGACCAACCCGCAATAGAATCCACATGAATATAAATAAATTCGACGCATAATATACCTAATAATGAATTTATAATGCTTTGCAATAGCATAAGTATAAAGTTAACCCTATATATGACAACAGACATAAATGATAACTTAATCTGCTCTTTTAATATATTTAAGTAATACATTAGATACCTCCTCATCCGCCAACTGCAGAGTATTTTTTCATTCCTGCCCTCCAAACTACCAAGTTTAAAGCCATCAAACCAAAAATCCACAATATGTAAACAATCAACAATGAAGTACCTTTAGTAACAGATATCTGATTCATATACAATTTAGCCGGTGTATAGCTGAATGCAGCAAAAGGCATCATTTCCAATACTTTTACACTCCAATGAGGGAAAAAATCCAGGGGCATAAACATTCCCGACAGGAAATTTAATATAACTGCAAAGGACCACATAACAGCTTGTGCCTGCTCAAGCCAAAAAGCCATCATCCCCAGCAGTAACCGTATAAGATGACTAATAACTGTTGCTGTTACCAGGTATATTATTAATAGAATTGCTGAGTACACTGATAAATCCCATGTTAAGTATTGTGCAAAAAAAGGTACAATTAACAGTAAAAATGAAAACTGCTTTAAGAACTCAAACAAAGCATTAGAAAGATATTTCCAGTATAGAAACATATTTATGCTGTATGGTTTGATGATAACCTTGCTTAATTCTCCGCTTTTTATCATGCTTGAAATCTCAAAACCACCACTGCTCAATATAAATGTTCGAAATAAGCTCGATACAATAAAGAATGTAATCATGTCAGCAATTGTATATCCATTAATTACACCTGTCCCGTTGCTCCGGTAAATAAGTATCCAAAAGATAATCGTAATAAACATACTGATATTGGACATAATTAGTCCCAGTACAGCGTCAAACCGGTATTGAAACGATGTTAACAAGTACAGTTTGAAACTATATAGGTATTTCTGCATTTACGATATCCTCCCATCAACCATAACCTTATTGACAATATTCTTAAAAGGCACATTTGTTATTGAAATATCAATTAGATTTTTGTTTTGATTAATCAACTCAGTGGTAATGCTTCTATACTGTTCTTTCTCGACCATCAATTTTAGAGTATGGTCTTTAGATTCAATAATCTCCCCATACTTTTCAAACTCATGGGGATTAATTGATTGGTCAAATACCAGTTGTAAGACTTTATGCGACGAATACAACCGGGATATTTCGGTGATATCTCCATCGAATATTTTTCTTCCTTTAGATAAAAGGATAACCCTGTCACAGGTTTCCTCAATATCATCCATATAATGGCTTGTGATAATAATGGTCGACTTTTTCTCCTCCCTGTATTCCCGCAGAAACTTCCTTATGGCAAGCTGGCTATTTAAATCCAGTCCAATGGTAGGTTCATCAAGAAAAATTATTTCCGGAGAATAAAGAAAGCTGTTTATCAGTTCCATTTTCATGCGTTCACCCAAAGAAAGACGGCGTAGCTGAATATTTAAAAAATGCTTGACATTTAGCATCTCTGCCAGCATATCTATATTCTTTTCATATAACTCGTCAGGTACCTGATAGACAAGCTTTTGATATTTAAAGGTATCGATGGCCGGCAAATCCCAGTTTATCTCACTTTTATTGCCCATAACAAACGCTATCTTTTTGAGAAATTCCCGTTTTCTCTGTGTTGGAGTATAATTTAAAACGGTAACTTTACCGGATGTTGGATACAGAATGCCGGTGAGCATTTTAAGAGTCGTAGTTTTACCTGCCCCATTTTCACCAAGCAACCCAACAATTTCGCCTTTTTCTATTGTCATGTTCAGGTTGTTAACTGCATCTTTGTACACGTATTTACGCTTAAGAAAGTCTTTTATTGTATTTTTAAGACCTTCCTGCTTTTCATGTATTTTATATGTTTTGGATAGATTAATTGCGTTTATGATACTCATTTATTGACCCCTTTCTAGCTATAAAAACTTTGCCTTTTTTCAGCTTCAAAGTCTCCTTTAAATCTCAAACAAAAGACTGCAGGCGAATAGCAAAAGCTTTTTCACCTGCAGTCTTATACACATAACCAATAGAATAAAGCATCATATCAAATGTCTTCACTGGTATACAAATGCAGCCTTAACGCAATATAAGAGTAGATAAAGATAAAAATACCTTGCAGTTAAGCACGGTATCACTTTATATTTCATACATACAACGACATCTAAAAGGAATCAACAATATTCCTTTAGTTAGTCTTTTTCGGTTAGTATTATAACACCAGCAAGGTTGAAAATACCGCTATTCTTAACTTGATAAACTGAAAAAGCATAACAACAAAACCCCTAAAAGGGTAAGAAAATGCTTTGTTATACTCTTATTCAATTGGTCCAGTTAAGCATACGCTGGCATTGGACAACCTCGCCTTCAATAATTTTATTAAGATGATAGCATAAATGTTAAATTTATGCTATTAATTTTTTAAATTCTTCATCACCGGTTATAACCGAATAAAAACTAACAAAAGGCGCTTCACTTTTCTTGTGAAACGCCTTTGTTTCCGACAAAACACTATTTATTTAAAAGATTCTGGCCAAAATATTCCTTGTACACTACATTCTGATAATATAACTAAATGAATTTAAAATATAGATTATTTTAACAAAATTCTTTTGCAATGTATAAAATTGAAAATACGCTTCCATCTTTATATCATGCATTTTTATTGCCCAATCAGTTTTCTCAGCAAGACTTCAGCCTTGCGAATATCTGCTTTCCCACCGGTTTTCTTCATAATGTATCCAAACATCGCGTTTATGGCTTTGTCCTTACCGCTTCTGACATCGGCTGCCGCCTTGGGATTGGCATCAATAGCTTCCCTGCATAGGCTTTCAAGCGCCTCATCGGAGATACCAACAAGATCCTCCGGCTTAATGAACTCCTCTACAGATTTGCCGCTTTCCAGCATCTTTTGCAAAGTGCTCTGGGCAACTCCGATGTTTATTTTTTTCTCATCTGCGAGTTTTACAAGGGCGGCAAACTGGGCAGCGGAAATCCTGATGGCGAATAATTCCTTCTCCTCCTCAGTGTCCATATTGGAAAAGATGGTACCAATAATCATGTTAGCCGCATTTTTAACGCTTGCTCCTTCGGCCAGTGCACTTTCAAAAAATTCAGCTACCTTTCTATACCTGAAAATCTGTCTGGCTGTGGCTTCTGGAAGTCCCAGGACATTCACGTATCTCCTGAGCTTATCAAAGGGAAGCTCAGGTAAAGATGCCCGGATTTCTTCCACTTTCTCATCATCGATACTGAATCTCAGAATATCGGGATCAGGGAAATAGCGGTAATCATCAGAATTTTCCTTATCACGCATAGGGGTAACACTATTGGTTCCCTCATCGTAACGCATAGTCTGCTGAACAATTGATCCTCCCGCATCAAGGATATCAGCCTGTCTTTCCGCCTCGGCCATGACAGCCTTTTGAATGAAACTCAATGAGTTGATATTCTTGATTTCAGTTCTCACACCGAGACGGGGATCACCGGGCTTGCGCAGTGAAAGATTTACGTCACAGCGCATGGAGCCTTCCTGCATCTTGCAGTCTGATATGCCTATATAGCGCATGATCAGTTGCAGCTTTTCGGCATATTCTTTTGCCTCTTCGGCAGAAGAAATATCGGGCTCAGAAACAATCTCAATCAGCGGAACACCGCTGCGGTTGTAGTCAATATAGGTATATCCGTTTTCATGGACGAGCTTTCCGGCATCCTCCTCGATATGAATGCGGGTAATGCCGATACGTTTGCCGCTATCCAGCTCAATATAGCCTTTTTCACAGAGGGGCTCATCATATTGCGAGATCTGATAGGCTTTGGGCAAATCGGGATATACATAATTTTTTCGGTCCATATGTGATTTGGTATTGATTTTGCAGTTCAACGCCAGACCGGCTTTAATGGCATACTCCACCACTTTTTGGTTAAGTATGGGAAGGGAACCTGGCTGACCGGTGCAAACAGGACAGCAATGAGTATTGGGTTCTCCCCCAAATTCAGTGGTACAGCCGCAGAAAATCTTGGTTTTGGTTGCCAGTTCAACATGAGTTTCAATACCGCAGACAATTTCATAATTCATATCCTGGCACCTCCTTCGTAAGCGCTGATAACTTCTCCGGCACTTTGTTCATAAAAATGAGCTACTCGAAGAATCGATGCCTCATCAAACCGCCTGCCGATGATCTGCATGCCGATAGGAAGCCCACTGGCATCCTCCCCGCAGGGGACTGATATGGCAGGAATGCCTGCTATATTGACAGGCACGGTACAGATATCCGACAGGTACATCTCAACCGGGCTTGCACCCTTGTAGTTCAGCGGGAATGCAGTATTGGGCGCTGTAGGAGCAACGAGTACATCACATTTTTCAAAGACAGCATCAAATTCCCGGTTTATCTCTTCGCGAATCAGGCAGGCTTTCTTGTAGTAAGCATCATAATAGCCGCTGGACAGCACATAGGTCCCCAGCATGATGCGGCGCTTAACTTCGTCGCCGAAAGCTTCGCTCCTGGTTTTGACAATCATGTCCTCAATGCTGGTATAGGAGGATGTGCGGTATCCATAACGGATTCCGTCATACCGTCCAAGGTTGGAAGATGCTTCGGCACAGGCGATAATGTAATATACCGGAAGAGCGAGCTTCAGGGCCGGAAGCCTGATGTTTTCTATCACGGCTCCATTTCTTTCAAGCAACATTATGGCTTCCTCAATCTTTGACTTGATCTCAGGATTGATTCCGTCAAAGAACTCTTCTGCAATACCGATGTGCATGCCCCTGATATCCCGGTCTAGGCATTCAGCCAAAGAAGAACCATAATCATAGTTCACACTGGTTTGATCACGTTTATCACCGCCTTTGATAGCATCGAAAACGATGGCAGCGTCCTTTACACTGTTCGCCAGTGGTCCGATCTGGTCCAGGGAGCTGCCGTAAGCGATGAGCCCGTAGCGGGATACCGCGCCATAGGTGGGTTTGAGGCCCACAACACCGCAAAAGGAAGCCGGCTGACGGATAGAACCTCCTGTATCCGAGCCAAGGGTGTAAACTGCAAGATTGGCGCAAACTGCCGCTGCTGATCCGCCCGAAGAGCCGCCGGTAACATAATTCGTGTTTCTGGGATTCAGGGGCGCCCCATAGCAGCTGGTTTCCGAGGTGCTTCCCATGGCAAACTCATCCATATTGGTCTTGCCCAGGAGCACCGCACCATGGGCTTTCAGTTTTTCCCAGACAATAGCATCATAATAAGGCTTAAAGCCTTTTAGTATTTTTGAACAACATGTGGTTTCAAGCCCATCAGTGCAAATATTGTCTTTCAAGGCCATGGGGATGCCGCAAAGCAGCGGTGCATCATCCTCCTTAAGCCTTTGGTCGGCTTGTTCCGCAGCTTTCAGGGCGGTATCAAAGGTAAGATGCACATAAGCATTGAGGGTTGGATTCAGTTCCTCAATGGCATCGATATATGCCTTTGTCAGTTCCACCGCAGAAATTTCGCGGTTACGAAGCCTAGTTGCCAGTTCCAATATTCCAGCTCTCATTTTTTACTCCTTTCCAGGCTGAAAAACCCATTATATCCTTCGACATTGGAAAGGATTTTTTCATTGGGCAGTGACGGCACCACTTCATCAGGGCGCAGGTCATCAAATGAGACTATCCTGGCATCCACACTTTTTATTTGTTCAGTCCCGCCTTCGATGGATTGGTTGATGGTATCTGCAAATGCTATAATCTCATCAAATTCAGCCGTAAATCGCTCAAGCTCTTCATCCGAAAATTCCAGCTTTGCAAGTTTCGCGAGCTTTTCTATCTCGGTTTTAGAAATTGCCACAGTCCTCACTCCATTTCCAATTACATCCGGCTGCTAAGTCTGCCGGGATAAATCAAACTCTCTTAACTCCTGATTTTAATATGCACCTCTCGCAGCTGCTGTTCGGATACTTCGCTGGGTGCACCGCACATCAGATCCTGTGCATTGCTGCACATTGGGAAAGCTACAACCTCGCGGATGTTCTCCTCGTTCCTGAGGAGCATGATCATCCGTTCAATCCCTGGAGCCATGCCGGCATGGGGCGGCGCTCCGTACTGGAATGCATTATATAGTGCTCCGAATTTCTTTTTCAAGGTCTCCTCATCGTAACCCGCAATTTCAAAGGCCTTGACCATGATATTCAGGTCGTGGTTCCGGACCGCACCCGAGGAAAGCTCAACACCGTTGCAGACGATATCATACTGGTAAGCCAGAATGTCCAGAGGATCCTTGGTAGTAAGCTCCTCCAGCCCACCCTGCGGCATGGAGAAGGGGTTATGGGTAAATTGAATTTTCCCTGTCACTTCGTCGATTTCATACATCGGAAAATCATTGACATAGCAGAAACGGTAAGCTTTCTTCTCGCAGAGGTCAAGGCGTTTGCCCAGTTCATTGCGGATTAGACCAGCGTACTTGCAGGCAAGCTTTTCCTTGTCAGCAATGAAGAATATCACATCGCCGGGAACAAGGCCGGCAATTTGGGCCAGTTCACCTTTTATTTCTTCAGGGATATACTTGTCGATGGGACCTTTATAGGTCATATCTTCCTGAACCTCAAGGTAGCCGAGCCCGCCCATGTCAATGGAAAGTGCAAATTCCAACAGTTTTTCATGAAAGCCCTTGGACATTTCGGCATGAACCTTGATGGCCCTGACTGTTTTATGATGAAAAGGTTTAAAAGCGCATTTCTGGAAGAAATCTGTCACATCGATGATACGCAGGGGATTGCGCAGGTCCGGTTTGTCGGTACCGAACTCCAACATGGCCTGTTTGTAGCTGAAAACGGGGAACGGCGCCTCGGTGACTTCATACCCCTCGGGCGCGAACTTTTTAAAAGTTGCAGTCAGCACCTCCTCGCCCACACGGAAGACATCTTCCTGGGTGGCAAAACTCATTTCAAAGTCGAGTTGATAGAACTCGCCAGGAGAACGATCAGCCCGCGCATCCTCGTCACGGAAGCATGGAGCAATCTGAAAATACTTGTCAAAACCCGCCACCATCAACAACTGCTTGTATATCTGGGGCGCCAGTGGCAGCGCATAGAATTTTCCCTTATATTTTCTTGATGGAACGATATAATCTCTTGCTCCTTCCGGCGAAGATACTGAAAGAATTGGTGTTTGAATTTCGACAAATCCCATTTCGGTCATCTTCTGTCTTAAAAAGCTGATGACCTGGGATCGAAACAGAAAATTGTCCTTTACTTTCCGGTTTCTCAAATCAAGATAACGGTACTTTAGGCGCACTTCCTCACGAATTTCCTTGGAGGTGGTGATATCAAACGGCAGATCCTTATAGACCTTGCCTAAAACAGTGACCTTTTGTGCTGCAAGCTCAATGGTACCAGTGGGAATCTTGGGGTTGTAGGTTTCTTCATCCCGTTTTTCCACCACACCTTCAATGGATAGACATTCTTCTTTTCTGATACCTTTTGGAAGCTCGATATTTCTGAATACCACCTGCATAACGCCGTACATGTCCCTAAGGTCGATAAAGGACACGCCGCCATGGTCCCGGATGTTTTCAACCCAACCGGCAATTTTAAGGAAAGTGCCGATATCTTTTTCCGTGATTTGATCCATTGTTTTGGTACGATAAATCACTGACATAAAATCTCCCTTCCTCATGTTTAATTATTTCACTGTGTCGGGAGAGCGCCTATAAATATAAAAAAGCTGCTCGCCCGGAAAAGAATTTCAGGGCGAACAGCACTATAATCGTCCGCGGTACCACCTGAATTACTGTACTCCATTGTACAGTCACTCCTTAGTGTTTGCCATTGTAACGTACGGCGTACGTCGCACCTACTCGTCATATGCAATACGACTTTCAGATTGAAGCTGATGAAGTGTTATTCACATGAATTCACTTTGCAGGGCTCTCACCATTCCCCCGCTCTCTGTGAACGATAATTCATGCTACTTCTCTTCGTCATCGCTTTGCCGGATATTTTAGCATATACCAATTTGCCCTGTCAAGGGTAATTTCCTTGTAAAGTTCACATTTTGTATCCAACATTTGTAAAGCGTTTATATCTGTGAATCCTTGCCCATCGCCTTACATTGCTCTTTCCATTTGATCAGCCAATCATATTGTTTATCAAAAAGTCTAAATCTACACAATCATAACCATATTTAATATTATTCTCAATATAAGCAGCATTATTTTTTGTCATTACAATAGGAATGACTGGAAATTGATTTTGCATAAGATACAATTGGATATCGATTGAGTTTTCTGCGAACATTTCGCTTTTTCACCTGGAAAGCTACAAAAACACTCAGGATAAAGCTGCAATGGAATATTATGATCTTTGGAATGCGGTTTTCTAAATGTGCAAATCCTTTTTTGAAAAAATAACAATTGCTGCTCCAAACAGTACGATGGCTCCTGCGAAAAGGACAACCATTCCCCAGATTGAGCCTGCTTCCCCTGCAATAATGCCCTTTGAATCAAACAATGTGAAGAATGTAGCGAATTTAGCGTTTTCTAGTTTTTCCCCCGCATTGGCCATCATCTGAATAATAAATCCAAGTACAGGAATTCCGGCACCTACCCCGACAGCATATTTGCTGTCATTAAAAATACAAGAACATAAAAAGCAGATACCGCCTATAAAGAGATGCAGGCACAGTGCTCCGATATTGAGTAAAATAAACTTTCCGATATCAAGCTCGCCGGGAAATGATATCTCGCAATTTATGATACCCAAAAGGGTTGCATACAAAACCAGCACAAACAGCCCAGTGACCATGACTTTCATCTGAGTGATTGCAACTGTTTCGCGCTTTACCGGAGCTGACAGCAGAAAAGTCATGGAACCGCGGTCAACATGACGGGCGATAAGTTTGTTCGCGCTGAGTATGCTAAAAAGCATAGGAAATACGAGCATGATAAAGCCGTAAAGATATGCCTCCATGAAGCTGACAAGCTCAGCGGATGCCGGATTCATACCTGCGATAGCCATCAGTTCCGGCATGGCTTTGGCAAACTCATTCAACACGCTTCCTAAAGCAGGATCAAACATGGAGATGATAACGGTAAAATACATGGTAATTACAGCAGCAAAAATCAGAAGCATCTTCCAGCTACCCTGGATACCACGTTTATATAAAATCCAATTTATCATGACCTGCCACCCCCGTAATACTGCATAAAAATTTCTTCAAGGCTTTGATTAGGTGTGATAATGTTTATCACGGGATAACGGTTCATAACAGATATTAGTTCTTTAATATTGTTCTGCACAATTACGGTAACCTGATTGTATGAAACCTCCGATACGCGCAGTCCCTCTCCTGCAAATGCGGCGGCTGCATTCTCATTTTCCAATGTGATTACATACTTTTTTGCCTGTGCTGCCTTCAATGTTTCCACATTGTCAAGCGCTACGAGCTTTCCGTTTTTAATAATGGCAACACGGCCGCAGGTGCGCTCTACCTCCTCAAACATATGGGAAGACATCAGAATCGTCTTACCCTTCGCTTTTTCTTCCAGTACCAGTTCTATAAATCTGTTTTGCATCAGCGGATCGAGTCCGCTTGTCGGTTCGTCAAGTATTAAAACTTCAGGGTCGTGCATAAAGGCTGTCACAATACCTACCTTCTGCTTCATTCCCTTGCTCATTTTCTTAAGCTTACTCCGCGGATCCAGTTCGAAGCGGTCGAGCAGCTCTTTTATACGCCCGTTTGATTTTATCTTACGGTATTTTGCCATGAAAGATAAAAACTCTGTACCCGTCATATCATCAAAGAATACCATTTCTCCCGGGATATATCCCAGAGTTTTTTGAATCTCGGCGCGATCTTTCCAGCAATCCTTTCCCCCGATGGTACAATATCCTTTCTCCGGCTTTAAAAATCCCATAAGGTGGCGAATGGTCGTGGTTTTTCCCGCGCCATTAGGCCCGAGAAATCCAAACACCTCGCCCTGTTTAATCGAAAAAGATAAATCAAACACCCCGCGCCCATTACCGTAATCTCTGGTCAAGCCATGAATTTCGCATACACCCATATATACGCCTCCATCAGCTATTATCAGCATTCACATTACACATGTACCATATAACTTGAAAAACCTAATTCATCCCTGTATAAATCAACACTCTCCACATGAGTATCATGGAGGAATAATGTTGTACGGGAAATTTATAATCAAAATAGATCTATTTTTCTGTACAGTCTTTGTTGTGCGCTTAGTATGCTGTTATTCTTGTCCAGAGAGTCATCTCCCCATAATTTAGTTACCGCTGTCTGCAGATTGGCAAAACAATCTGAGCTGTCATCAACTTTCAAAAAGAAACTTTTGATGTCTCAATTTTCTTTTTATCATGCCCTCAATAACAGCAATAATGATCACCACTATAAAAAACAATATGTATCTGTTTTTGATATCAATATACCCTACAGGCGATATGACAGTATTTTCACTTGACGCTGCTGCCACAAACTGCAATGGGTTATTCATAGCGCCAATTATGTTAAAATCAGTACCTGCCCATTCAACACTTTCATCGAAAACCTTTTTTATGTGCTCTTTCTCTCCATAGGATAAATGAAGTCCGTCCACATTATTATAATTTCTGCTTCCTCCCCGTGATGGATCTGCAAAATGCCATTTTCCATCAGAGTAAAACTCTACCCAGGCATGGGCTCCAGCTTGGTGGCTCCAGTTTGATTTTTTAGATATAGGTAAAAATGGTATATTTAATCCTGAAACACTTTTTGCTGGTATCTCCTTAGCTCTGCACAATGCAGTCATTAAATTGGCAAACTCGCCGCATACTCCTTCTCCGGTTTCCAGAGCCGTCAGAGCAGACTGCTTAACTTCACCGTAGCTAATCCTGTCCCCGGTTGGCCATTTAATATGCTCATTAACAAAATTGTATATTTCTCTTACATCCTTTGTTGACTTTCCATCAGTTATTGAATTTGCTTTGTTTATAATTAAACTATCAGTTGATTCTATGTCATTTTCGGCTTGTATGTGGTTCTCTAATATCTTCTCATCCCAATTTATTCCACCTGTTTTCATTTTCGCTGTAAACTTTACTTTAATTCTTACGCTGTTTTCAACATCTCCAGAAATTCGCAAAACCTGCGCAGTACCATAATCGATTAATTCTGTAGAACCATCCCAATCATAAACAATATCACTTATTTCCTGATAAGGCCCATCGGATGGAAGTATAACTGCAAGTTTTATCTCAGATGGTTCTACTACTTTAAATTTATATTCTTCGACAAACCTATGCTTTATTGGTATTCCAAGGAAGACAAAAAAAACTGGATAAAAAATTATGGCTTCAAGCAAAAGAACATAAATTATTGCCCTTATAACTCTATTGTATAGAAACCTTTTTTTCATCAATGTCACACCCTCTCACTAAAAATCAAAACCTTGCTTTGTACGTGTTTCTCAACGTGGGCCGAGTGGATGGAATTGTTGTCTATAATGAATGCCGCGTATTGATTTGAGAATGCTATTCACCTTGAGTGCACAAAAATACCGTTTGAGCCCAGTAGGGATATTAGCGGAAGATTATGTTCATTAGCTTTTGCATCATCACATTAGACAAATTAAATCTTCCTAATTGGGAGAATTGCATATCGACCATTCTTTACAAGTTCCCCATAACTAAAAGAAACCGGAGTTTTGAACAGTGGACCATTGGATACAAATGTATGGTATTCGCCATTTTCTCCGCAGGCAACCTATCATCTATTTTTACACAGATAAAATCATCTGGAGTCTTTGTGGGACAAAAGAACAACCGTCTCAACGTAACCAGAGTTGATGAATTTGATGTCTTGTCCCATTTATTTGGGCAAATTCTTAGTTTCTCTAATCAGCATAGGCTCTGCATTTAGTTTTTCAGCCATCTCCAGACATTCCTTATATTTTTTATTATTGAATCTACCTGTGAGAGTGGCTCTTATCAATAGATTTTTTGGCGTATCCAAAGGGGAAACATATTCCACCGCCGACACCTCATATCCAAAAGCCTCCAGTATCATGCACCGTAAGCCGTCTGTCAGCACATCTGCAAGCCGCGCTCTGAAAACTCCATGTTTTATTATTCCTTCAAAAGGCTCATAAGAATATTGGTTAAGAAGCTCGCTGTGGCAGCATGGTACCGCTATGATGCCCCTTGCCCTGTTTCTTATGCCGTAAGCCAAAGCATAGTCGGTTGCCACATCACATGCGTGAAGGCTGATGACAAGGTCCGGCTGTGTTGTTTCTCCCCTCTCGTTCTCATAAAGCAAGGTACGAATATCCCCTTTAATAAATTCCATATTTCTGTATCCTAAGCTGCCGGCAATCTTTCTGGAGGACTCTATAACACTTTCGGAGATGTCTATACCGGTAAACCTGCAGTTTATTTTTAAAACTTCCCTCAAATAATAGTTCAGCACAAATGAAAGATAGGATTTTCCGCAGGCGCAGTCAACTACTTTAAGCTCATTTCTGTCCTTCATCAAATCTTTCAGCATGGGTTCAATCAGTTCAACGAAATGGTCAATCTGATTATATTTGCGGATCATGTCATTCTTGATTTTGCCGTTTTCCGCCATTATTCCGATGGCTTTAAGGAGTTTATCGGCTTTTCCCGGCTTAATTAGGTAATCCCGATTCGATACGGCTCCTCCTTCGGCATGGCCTTTTAAAATGTTTTCTCTGTCTTCCTCCAACACCTTGGTCTTCATGGTCACATTTTTATTATCTGCCTCGATAATAAGCATTTCACCACGACTCTTATAGTAGATATTGACCTTTTCATAAGGCGCGGAAAAACCTGAGATAAGCTCGGGAATTTTATCCGGCACCGTCTCTATACTTCTTCCCTCAAAATTTATCTTTAATTTGCCGTTTTCCAAACGGCAAGTCAACGGGAAAGTTATTACCCCCGACTTAAATTCCCCTGTTATTTCTTCAAAATAGTCGATTTCATCGGTCAGGCGAAAGGCTATTCCCTGAAGCATCATATTTAGTTTTTGCTGTGTTTGTTTATCCATAACAGAACTCCTTATATCAATTTGTCTGAGGAATGGTTTGAAACCGACAATTTTAATAATTCTTCATTGGTGAGTTCCCTGAACTCTCCGGGCTTTAAGGATTCATCCAGCCAGACATCCCCCATTCTCAGCCGTTTCAATTCAACCACAGCTGCCCCTACTGCCTTGAACATCCGTTTTACCTGGTGGAACTTTCCTTCATATATCTCTACCAGCGCTCTTACGGGATCTTTTGAAATATACTCCAGTTTAGCGGGAAGCGCCGTGTAATCATCACCTATATAAATGCCTTCTTCAAACTTCTTTATTGCCTCTTCCCCCGGATACGAATCCAAAACTGCTTCATACAGCTTTTTGACGCCTTTTTTCGGAGATAACAAGTTATGGGCAAAAGCTCCGTCATTCGTTATGAGCAAAAGTCCCTCGGTATCCTTATCCAGCCTGCCTACCGGGAAAACTCCCCTTCGTCTTATTTCATCCGGAAACAAATCCAAAACAGTCTTAAGAGTTTTATCCTCTGTGGCAGTTATTACGCCTTTAGGCTTATTCAGCATATAGTAGACAAACTGCCGGTAATCGATTTGGACACCTCTGACTTTTACGATATCTTCTTCGGTATTGACATGTATACCGGGGTCCTTGACAGTTATATCGTTGACTGATACCAATCCCTTTTTTATCAGGTCTTTTGCTTCGCTGCGGACAGCAATGCCCTGATCTTTCAAGAATTTATCCAGACGCAGTTTTGGCATTACATCATCCTCCAGCTTTTAGGATACAGATTTTTTAGCATTTGTCCGTCCTGTTTTACCCATCCTAAGGGAAAATCTTCAAAGCATACGGCAGCAAAACCGTTTTCTCCGTCGTTAAAAAGGGTTTCGCCTTTTAAGTATCTTATAATGTTATGGTCATTCTTTTCAAATCTTATAATCCTTTTGAAATCCTCCTTCTTTGAGACCATGACCAAGGACTGGGATGGCTCGAATCTGCCTTTTTTGTATTCGCCCAGGTATAACCCAGCCTTTTCCCACCTTATATGAGGGATCTCATTAAGATAATGTGGAAACCTAAACAGGCTGCTGCCTTTAAGATGGAATGTCCCCTGAACAATGGTGTTCATATTTTCCCCGGCAAACTCCATGAAAGCCTGTGCCGCCTGTTCTGCTTCTTTTGAGGTGTATCTCATTTCCGGATCAATCTCTTCATTATCCTTTTTACTTCCTTTTTTGATCAGCCGGCAGACAAAATGCCCCTCTCCCTCTGCTTTATGAGGCCATAACCTTAGACCTCCGCTAAGGGATGGGTCTTTCGACTGGGTCCATTCCCTCCGGGACGGCTCGAAACCTCCTATGGGTTCCAGTTTATCAACAATAAGATCATAATTCTTTATGAAAAACTCAATATTTTCTTCGTTTTCCCGGGGATTGAAAGTACAGGTAGAGTATACCATGATGCCTCCGGGTTTCAGCATTTCATAAGCTGATTTCACAATTTCCCTTTGTATTGAGGCACACTCGTCGCTCTTATACCTGGACCAGCTTTGTGCAGCTTCCCTGTCCTTTCTGAACATACCTTCCCCTGAACAGGGTACGTCAAGAAGTATGCGGTCAAAGAATTCCGGATAAATCTGCTGAAGTTTTTCCGGGCTTTCATTAACAATTAAGGTATTGGTAAGACCCATAAGCTCCACATTCTTAACCAGTGCTTTGACTCGTTTGGGACTGATGTCATTGGCCACGATAAGTCCCTTGTTTTGCATCCTGCACCCCAAGGCAGTGGTCTTTCCACCTGGCGCGGCGCAAAGATCCAATACTTTCTCGCCCGGCTGAGGGCATAAAGCCTGAGCCGGCATCATGGCGCTGGGCTCCTGGATATAGTACAGCCCGGCATGATAGGCAGGAAGCTTGCCAAAGGATTCCCCTTCAGAATAATAAAAGCCCTCGGAAATCCATGGTATGGGCTCCAGCTTTTTTTCCAGGAGAGCTAATAAATCATCCGGTGTTATTTTCAGAGTATTGACTCGTATTCCGTAATATCTTCTGCCGTCAAAGGATGTCATGAATTTCTCATATTCATCGGCATCCATCAAGGCTCTGAAGTTTTCTTTAAATGGCTCGGGTAATTTCATATAATCCTCTTTCGCTAAACGGTTGGACGTCACCCCAAAAACTCTTCGCTTCGCTCAGAGTGACAGTATAGTTGGAGTAATATAATGCTCAGATTGTTCCATTAGTAATATTAGTTTTTTATAAATGTGCTCACTTTATAAAAATCATTCTCAATTAACAAACGGGCCCGCTGAGCGGTTTTTTCATCTCCTGAAAGGGCTTTTGAAAGAAAATCCGGATTATTCTCCAAGAATTCTCTCATAGAGTTTTCCGGATCCTTCATGTAATCCAGAACCAGCTTCAACTGCGACTCGTCTATATAACCACTTTCTTTTGCCTTCATAAATACCTGCGGGTCTATAGCAGCCAGGGCATGGGATTCGACACCCAGACCAGCCAATACTTTTTCTCCTCCCTGAAGTCTGTCCACCACCACAAGACTCCATTTCATAACGGCGCCCAGATTATTGACAGCCGGAACCCAGGCTCTTTCGTAACTGGAAGCAGTTGTGATCAAATCAGCTATATGCAGCACTTTTTCTCCATTGTAATTTTCGGCTGCCTCAGACTTTCCGTCTTTATAAACAACCGCTGATAAATCCTTAAAGAGAGTAATATGAGGCTTATCCAAAATATCGGCAACCATGAATGAAAAAAACCAGTCCCGTCTCTCTCCGCCGGATATCAAATCGATCTCATCCGTGTCGATATGCTCTTTAATATAGTTTACAAGGGCATCAATTGTTCTTTTATATATCTCATCTGTTTTGTAGTTTTCCCTTGTTATCCTGTGTATCTCACCTGAGCAGGAGAATTTATCGCTTATAAGTCTGTCAATATCAGCCAGGAAGGCATTGGCTTTCATTTCGCTGCCAAATAAAAAATGAGTATTCACATAATATGGTCCGATTTTTCCTGAGGTATACCAAAAGGGCTTGTCTTTTGGGCAAACCCGGATGGCATTCGTTTGAAACAAACCGTCTATAAGTGAATTATTCATAATTTTTATCCTCCGGAAGAGATAATATCCATCAACAAATTTTCATACGATCAGACCACCGATGAGGTCGGTTACCGAATTGACCGAATTCTCGACCATATATGCTTCAATACCTTCAATAGTCTCCACCCATGCCATAGGGTTAGCAAAACCTGCAGTGCCTATCATCACCGCCGTTGCGCCCGCCAGCAGGAATTCTACGGCATCGGTCCCGTTGGTGATGCCGCCCATGCCGATAACAGGGATATTTACGGCTTTGGACACCTCATAAACCATTCTTAATGCCACAGGTTTTATAGCAGGCCCGGAAAGGCCACCTGTGATATTTGCCAGCACAGGTCTTCTGGTTTTTGCGTTGATTGCCATACCCAGTATGGTATTTATAAGTGAAACTGAATCGGCACCTGCTTCTTCGGCAGCTTTCGCGATCTCGGCAATGTCTGTTACATTAGGTGAAAGCTTAACAATAAGGGGCTTCTTGGCATATTTCTTGACCCTGGAAACAACCTCTCTTACTCCATTGGGGGAACTTCCGAAACTTAAACAGCCCTCTTTTACATTAGGACATGAAAGATTAAGTTCAATGGCATCCACATCGGCATCCGACAGTATCTCCACCATTTTTTCATATTCCTCTATAGTACTGCCTGAAGCATTTGCGATTATCGCCGTATCAAATCCTCTTAAAAACGGGATCTCTTTTTCAATGAAGGCATTAACACCGGGATTCTGAAGTCCTATACTGTTTAAGATACCGGAGGGAGTCTCCGCTATACGGGGAGGAGGATTTCCTTTCCGGGGCTGTAGTGTCAGTCCTTTAACCGCTATCCCTCCAAGACGATTCAAATCAAAAAACCTGCTGTATTCCCGACCGAATCCGAAACAGCCGGAAGCCGCTATAACAGGGTTTTTCAGTTCCAATCCTCCGATATTTACTTTGAGATTTATATTTCCGCTCATTGATCCAACCTCGCATCATTTAACATATTAATTTCAATCAAAAATTATTTTATCGCCATTAAAAACGGGTCCTCTTTTGCAAACCTGCGTATACTCCCAATCGTCTCCGTTTTTTGTCTTGCAGACACAGGCCAGACAGGCTCCTATCCCGCATCCCATACGCTGTTCCATCGAGACCTCGCAGGGTATGTTATATTCCTTTGCCACTCCTACCCCCAGTTTCATCATGGGCAGAGGTCCGCAGAAAAACAGCATATCGGCAGGCTCCTTATCCAGCTCCTTTTTCAGCAAATCGGTCACAAAGCCCTTCTCGCCGTAGCTTCCGTCATCGGTGGATATAAGAAGTTCATTGCATACATTTCGGAATTCTTCTTCCAATATGACACAGGATTTATTTCTGAAGCCCAATATAGCTTTTTTATTCTCGGCCGGATGATCCTTAAGAAGCTGCAGAAGCGGGAAAATACCGATCCCCCCGCCTATGGCTATTATCTTTTTATGCTTCGGATATAAAGAAAAGCCTTGTCCCAGCGGCCCTATAATATCTATCATATCTCCGGCTTTGTATTTCGATAGAATTTTGGTCCCTTTCCCTCTGATTTGAACAACAACATCAAAGGTCCCCTTCTCACGGTCAACCGAACAGATACTGATAGGCCTTCTGAGAAGGACTCCACCTTCATCCCCGCATTTTATTTGAACTATTTGACCAGCTTTTGATTTTTTGGAGATCGTTTCTGACTGGACAGTCAGTAAGAAAGTATCAGCATTTAAAAATTCCGCTTTTATTATTTTATAATTTGTGTTCATGGAAACCTCCAGGTTATTGTGATCCATAATTATGTACAATTATACCATAAGTTTAACAAAGTGATTCCTTGTTTATTACTATCTTAATAAATCCAGCAGGGATTCAATTGTTTTATCTTTAAGATCCAGGGATACTTCCTGTTCAAGTATATCGCCCAAATAATGGGCATCGGATGATTGGATATAATGATATGGATCAAGAGAGGGATTTTCACTTAAAAATTTACCAAAGGAACAATTTCGGGATAACTCCAAATATTTAAAACAGTATTCGGACGGGATAGCTCCCAGGGTGTTGAGCATACTGTAGGACTGCCGGTCTATATGGGCGGGAATGACAATACCCCCAAGGTCTCTTACCTCTTTTATGGCTGTTTCAACATCCAGTTTACATGCACCGGAAAGAAGCCTGGTTTCCTTGCCGATCATATTATCCTCAGGATCCATTAATATTTGTGGGCCGAAAATATCCTCTCTGTTTAAAATGGGGTATAGATTCGAATAGACAAGCTTTTCAAAAGCATGAGCCAGCTCAAGTGAGGGAAATAAGCAAACAAGATGGATTTCTTCCGCCGTGCAGAGCTCCATGCCAGGTATCACCAGCAACCCCTGTCTTTTTCCCACCTCTATGACAGCCTCTAAATTTCGGGCTGAATTGTGGTCGGTAATCGCAATAATATCAAGACCTTTTATAAGAGCCATATTCACGATATTATTCGGGGTCATGTCATCCTCTGCACAGGGAGACAGACAAGTATGGATATGCAGATCAACCCAGTATTTCATTATCAATCCTTTATTAATTTAAATATCTCATAGCAAAGCACCGCTGCGCTTTTTGCGCTGGAAAGAAACACAACTTCCTTTTCTTGTGCTCTTTCCAACGTCTGTTTATCGATCTCGATATTCTCGGGAATAAGGACACAGACACAGTCTGTTAAGGATGCAACTGCTACAACATTCAGATTGGTATGTATAGTTATCCATACATCACCCTCATTAATCTTTGCCATGGCATGGCTCAACAGGTCACATGAATAAACGCCCGTTACTTCCTTATCCATTTTTTTCGGTATTTCAGTAATTATCTTTAAATCTAATTTATGCGATAATTCATTGATTGTCATCATTCATACTCCCTGTGGTGTCTATTTGATGAAGCTGATGGGCTATACTGTTAACCTTTTCCCTGAGTTTGAATATACAATCCGTTTCTTTTGCGTTTTCTCTGACAATGTCCTCAGCCAGCGCCCTGCAGCTTGGCGCGCCGCATGCACCGCAATCCAGCCCCGGGAAACTCTCCGTAATTTGATCTATCATATTCATTTTTTCCAGGGCTTTCATCATGTCATCATCAAGCTTCAATATCGGTCTGTATTCAACAGTTGACTTCCATTCAAGCTCTTTTACATCCTTATGCTTTTGAGGTACGCTATGGGCCTGATTCATTTTTATCTTTTCTATCTCATTATTGAGATTCACCTTGGCAATAAAGGGATTTTCCACTACCAGAGGTCCTCCCAGGCAGCCTTCTGGACAGGCAAGAGCCTCGATGAAATCAATACTGTCCAGATTACCCTTAACGGCCTCTTCAAGAATGTCGTTAACATTATGTATACCATGAACGGCAATTCTCCTGCCGTCTTTAAAAGCAGAGCTCTCACCGCCGGTCATTGCCCATGAAACGCCAATGGCGCTGGATAATGAAAAAGGCTCTGTAGTTATTTTCCCCTGCTTTTTCATAATGTCCAGAAGCGGAAGGAAGATATCTTTTATGGATAATACACCGTCCACATTGGATACCCGGTTTTCATACGGAGCCTTTACACTGGTCACTTTTGCGGCACAAGGAGAAATGAAAAATACTCCGATTTCTTCCAGGGGTATACCGTATTTTTCATTAACCTCCTGTCTTGATAATGCTGCTGCCACTTCCATAGGAGATTCGATTCTCAGTAAATTATCAATCAGATTAGGAAAACGGATTTGAATAAATCTCACAACCGCCGGACAGGCAGAAGATATGACAGGCTTTTTTATTTCCTCATTTGACATGAAAGACTTTGTAGCATTGGTAACTATCTCGGCCGCTCTTGCTACTTCGAACACATAGTCAAACCCAAATCGTTTAAGGGCCAAGACAATTCTTTCTCTGGAAAAACCCGGACCAAACTGGCCGTATAATGTAGGAGCAGGCAATGCAATCTTATAACTAAAATTCTTAATACTGTCCAATGGATCGGTAACGGCTTTTTTGGCATGGTAGGGACATATTCTTATGCATACACCGCAATCGATACATCTTTCCTTTATTATTACAGCTTTTCCGTTTCGTACACGAATAGCCTCGGTAGGACAATATTTAATACAATTTGTACATCCCTTGCATTTTATTTTATCAAGGGTGACGGAGTGAAAATAATATTGTTCCATTCATTTGTCCCTTCATTAATTCAATTATAAATACTTACTTAAAAAAAACAGTTATCATCACAGTTGTCCCTTCATTAACAGCAGTTTTAATATCCAGAATATCAGAATTCTTTTTCATATTGGAAAGCCCCATTCCGGCTCCGAACCCCATTTCTCTTATACTGTCGGGAGCGGTGGAGTAGCCTTCCTGCATGGCCAGTTCCAAATCCTCTATACCGGGACCCTGGTCTGAAATGGTAATGACTATTTTATTTTCATCAATTTCCACGTGGGCTCGCCCGCCATTACCATGGATGACGGCATTTATCTCGGCTTCGTACATGGCTATGGAAGTGCGCTTTACTATATTCGGCGCCACACCAAGCTGAGACAGGATCTTTCGGACATTGCTGGAAGCCTCTCCTGCTATGGTAAAATCATTGGCAGGAATGATATAGTCTCTTACAACTACACTGGCCATAAGCTATTCCCCATGTCCACCGATTCCGTTTTTATACAGCTTTCCACTCGCTACGAACAAAGGATAATCGGTTGCAAGAAGCACAATCCCCTTTTCTTCCGCCATCTCGATCATGCTTTCAAGAGGCTTCTTACCACGTACGAAAATGACCGCCTTGATATCCATCATTTCAGCTGTCCTGATTACCTGAGGATTTATCAGACCCGTTAAAAGCAGTGCATTGGACTTGGAAAACGCCATAACGTCACTCATAAGATCAGCACTGCAGGCAGAAAATATTTCAATCTCTGGATCATAGTTTTTCGTGCATATTTCCGCTTTGACAAGCTGGGCAATTTCTGATATCTTCATATGTCTCCTCTCAATACATACCGTTAATTCCCGGAAATGATGTAATTATATTTTATTATGATACGCTTTTTATTTGTTTTGGAAAAAAGCATTCAAATCGTCTATAAGCTTATCTGCGTCAATACCATGGACAGCGCATGCTTCCTCAATACTCTCACCTGAAGATGAAGGACAACCGAGACAATGCATGCCATGTTTGATAAAAATCGGAGCTGTACCACTATCCATCATAAGAACATCCATAATAATATCATCTTTCGTTATCTTTACCATATTTACAGCCTCCACCCCGATACCTTATTACCGCTAATATACTTATTATAGCAAAAAGTAAAAATAGCGCAACATCATACAACGGTATTGACTTGGTCAATCTTGATGTGTTAAGTTTAACAAGACAGGGTAGTATAAGATAATAATATATCTTAATATATTTTTTAATATGTCGACTTTAATATTTTGACTTATTGATTGGGTATATCGTCCTATTGACTAGGGACCTAATAATCAGTGTATAATTTACGGGAGGCAGAATATGTCATTTTTTTCAAAGCTTTTTGGTGCCGATAAACCGCGGATCGACACAGGATCAAACGAAAATATTTCGAGAAGTGAAAGCGCTGTATCGATCCAATACCAGGGTATGGACAATGAAATCGTGGCAGTAATTATGGCTGCTTTAATGAATATATTGGACGGCTCAACAGGAGAGCTGAGGATAAAATCAATACGCCGTACAAACAGAAGATCTCCTGTTTGGAACATAGCCGGACGAGACGAATATATGGCATCAAAACTTTAATCAAAGATCATGTTTAACGAAGCTGCCTTCTTTCTAAGGAGGCAGCTTTTCACTAAAGGTGGGATAATTTCTATGAAGTATATTGTTGTTCTGGGGGACGGTATGGCTGACTGGCCCCTTGATGAAATAGGCGGAAGGACTCCGCTGGAAGCTGCTGAAAAGCCAAATATGGATAAACTGATAAAATCGGGTATTGCGGGAACTGTTCATACCATCCCGGAGGGAATGCCTGCAGGAAGCGACGTCGCCAATTTATCGGTATTCGGATTTGACCCGAGAACCTGTTATACAGGCCGCTCCCCTCTTGAGGCTATAAGTATGGGGATAAAACTTGGTTCCGATGATACTGCGCTTAGATGCAATTTAGTCACTTTAAGCAATGAAGATGAATACGAAAATCGCTCTATGGTTGACTACAGTGCGGGAGAAATCACGACCGAAGAATCCTCCGCACTTATAAAAGATATTGCGAAAGCTCTTAACAGGGACGGTATAGCATTTTACCCGGGAGTCAGTTACCGCCATTGTCTCATTTGGAAAGACGGACCATTGGATATAAAGCTTACCCCACCCCATGATATCTCAGGAAAGAAAATCGCTGAATATCTGCCAAAGGGGCCGGGACGCGAGATCGCTCTGGATCTGATGAAGAAGAGCACAGAGATTCTCAGCAATCATCCTGTAAATATCAGTCGTATTGAAAGAGGGCTGAATCCTGCCAATTCAATATGGCTCTGGGGTCAGGGAAAGAAGCCTGAAATGCCTTTATTTATTGAAAAATACGGTCTTTGTGGATCGGTTATCTCTGCGGTGGATCTGGTAAAGGGTATCGGTATTGCTTCGGGAATGAAATCGGTCAATGTTATTGGTGCCACCGGCAATCTGAAAACCAATTTCAAGGGTAAGGCAGAAGCTGCCCTTAATGAATTACGGGAAGGCAGAGACCTTGTTTATATACATGTCGAAGCTCCGGACGAATGCGGGCATCAAGGCCAGCTGAAGGAAAAGATTAGGGCAATCGAGCTGATAGACAGAGATGTATTAGGTACATTGCTGGACGGACTTGAAGGCATGGGTCCTTACCGCCTTATGGTACTTCCCGATCATCCTACACCTATTGCCATCCGGACACATTGTGCCGATCCGGTTCCATTCTTCATATATGACAGCAGGAAACCGGAAATAATAAATCCTGAAGCGGTTTACACAGAAGCTTACGCAAAATCTACCGGTATCGTGATACGGGAAGGGCATACCCTGATGGACAGATTTCTGGAGGTATAAAAGTCTTAACAGGGGATTTTTATGGTTATAAAACGGAAAGTATCTGTGTTAGTTACAGTGACTGTTCTGGTTTTTATTATTTTAACAATTATAATGATATTGTATTTACCCTATAATAAAGGCAGAGAGGAAGTACTGATGGAAACAAAGGAATATAAACTTTCTGAACCTGTAAAAAAGGGTAATATGTCCATTGAAGAGGCCATTGCCGGCAGGCGGTCTGTCCGTTCTTACAGTGAAGGTAAAATAGAAGAAAAGGATTTATCTCAGTTATTGTGGGCCGCGCAAGGTATTACCGATGAAGCGGAAGGACTCAGAACGGCACCGTCGGCGGGAGCTCTATATCCCCTGGAAATATATGTGGCGGCGGCAACTGTAGAAGGAATAGAAGCAGGATTATATAAGTATAATCCTTTAAATCACAGCCTGATCCTTAAGAAATACGGGGATCTCAGAGAGGATATTTATAATGTGAGTCTCAGTCAGGCCAGCATCAAAGATGCCGCAGCTATCGTAATTTATTGTGCAGTGTTTGATAAAACATCTTCCCGTTACGGGGACAGGTCACAACAGTATGTATATTTGGAAGCAGGGCATTCGGCGCAAAATGTATATCTCCAGGCAGAATCCCTCAATCTCGGGACAGTGGCAATAGGAGCTTTTAACGACAAAGATATTAGAAGGGTTCTGGAATTGCCGGATGAAGAGTACCCTGTTTACCTTATGCCCGTAGGAAAAAAGTGAGATATTTGCCTTAAGGCCATTTATGTCAATAATCCATGAAATGAAGGAAATGAAATGGATCATAAAGAATGGTCAGATTTGTCGAACTTAAAGGTCAATACGGCTGGATGGAATAACTGCCGTTCAGAACAGGAGTGTATCAGGTTTTCAGATAAGGTAAAGAACATCATAAAAAAACCGTCCCATGCCCGGGACGGTTCATTTTTATTGATTCTTTAAAACATCTTTAGGCGGGATCTTGATTACCTGGCCTTGAATAATCTTGTTAGGATCTGAAATATTATTGTATTTACATAATTCATCAATCAGCGAAGTATCGCCGTAGTAGAATCTGGTGATAGCGCTCATGCTTTCGCCTTTCTTCACCACATGCTCCTTGACCTCGGTTTCCTGAGCCGGAGGCGTCGGAGTCGGAGTTGTGGTTTCTTCAGGATCCTCTATAGGCAGTTCATCACCAGGCGTACTGGTTGGAGTGGCTGTAGCTGTCTGTTTTGTTGGTGTCGGGGAAGATAAGCTCTCCCTTCCGGTATTTATTAAGGAACTGATAATGAGGAATATGATACCAAACAATATCAAAACAGTTACAAAAACCATTCCAATCAGGATCGTACTCTGATACTTGCTGGTTTTGCGCCTATTGTATTTATAGGTTATCGCGGGAACCTTGTTAAGTCTTTCAACTCCGCTTTTTACATCATGTTTAGGCTGCTGCTGCATACGAGGCACCGGTTTTTTTGCTTTTCCCGATCCTTCTATAAGTTTTTCCACCTGGACAACCAGTGCAGTAATGTCTCCCACGGTTTTCCTCTTAGTTGCTTCATCAACTAAACGGTATGCTATAAATGCGCTGTCGCTTCTAAGAGCCAGGATGTCTTCAATCTTTTCTTCACCTAAGGCCTCATAAAGTCCGTTGCTTATGAGGATAAAGGAATCTCCTTCCACTATATCATAAACATCCGAAACGACTGCATTGCCTTTATTTTCTTCTCCCGGCAGTACTACGTCAGTTGTCTCGTCTTCTCTATTTTCAAGTTCACCCATTATTCTGCTTTCTATCTCTCTCTTGGCCCTTGCAGCATCAGAGGCTAAGGGTCTGAATCTGCCCTCCCTCATCATATAAACACGGCAATTGCCGCTGGATACGGCAACAAGCCGGCCTTCAGAAAGAAGCAGACCTGAGAAGCCGAGATTCCATTCCGGTGACGTTTCAGGTACTCTGTTCATTTCAAGAAAACTTGTAATAAGTCTCTCAGTCTCATTAACACGGGATTCCAATTCTTCTATCTTGGACTTGACATCACCGCCGCTAACGGCAAATTTTTCGTGAAATCTGCTGATCTCTTTGAGAATTGAAGCGCTGACGCCTTGTTCCGGATTGTCATATACCATATTATCAGCTACAGCAAAAAAATACTCCACTCCCCTGTTTTCCATGGAAGCTTGCAAATTATCGACATATTGCTGGGAAGTAAATTTACCGTTTAAATAGAATGAATTAGTATTTTTAGTTCTGCCATAGCCAATACGAGAATAAACACTCGCATTTATTTTTATCACGCTACTCATTGGGATCTCCTCTTTTCGACATGACTCATGCCAAATATTGATTGTATCCGAAGGCCGCTAAACAGCTTCATATACAGCAAATTCTTCATAAATGATACCATATTAACAGGTGTGTTTCAACAATTTCACGAAATAACTTAATTTTATTGACAAAACATGCTAAAATTTATTAATATTTTATTCTTTAAATGGGTATTATAGTGGATTTTATATTGTTTCCCGGGAAATGTTTTGAGATTTTATCTCTTAAACAAATATTATGAAAAGGTTATTTTGCGGTATAATGTGATAGTAGCCCAAAAAAATAAAAGTAATTTCCAAGGAGATATTATGATCAAAAGTACATTTCATACTCACAGTCGATTCGATGACGGACATGAAGAACTTGAAGCTTATATTACAGCTGCGTTAGATAGGGGTTTTCAGGTATTCGGCTTTTCAGGCCATGCCCCTGTCAATTTTGAAAGCATTTGGCATATCAGGCATGAACATTTGGATGAGTATATCAATATAACAAAGCAGTTAAAGGAAAAGTACGAAAACAGGATCGAAATATATACCGGTCTGGAAACCGATTATTTTGACGGCTGCACAGACTGGCGCAAGAAAAGAGGTATCGATTATACCATCGGCGCAGTTCATTTTCTGATAGATGATAATACCGGCGAATTTTTGCAGATAGACGGTTCGTCCGAAGAATTCGAAAAGACTCTGAGAGGATTTGACAATGATATTCATGCCTTGTTCAAGGCCTACTTCTCCAGGATAAGGGATATGCTTATGAAGATGCCTCCCAACATTGTCGCACATTTGGATATCATCCGCAAAAACAATGCCAATAATGTTTTTTTCGATGAAGAGGACAGCATATACCGGGAAGAAATCATGAAAACTTTGGAAATAATATCCTTGACCAATACAATCGTAGAGGTTAATACCGGAGGCATTGCCAGAGGCTATGTCAGAACGCCGTATCCAAGCAAATGGATATTAGAGGCTTGCCGCGACATGAATATTCCGATAATGCTTAATTCTGACAGCCATCATCCGGATAATATCGATTTTTATTTTGACGAAGCAATTGCTTTGTTGAAAAGTATCGGCATAAATAAACAGCGGATCCTGTACCGGAATGAATGGTGCGATGTCGGCCTGTAAGCATAAATCAATCACTATGAAAGGATATTGTATAGATGAAAGTAATACACCTTATCGGAGGCGGGGATGAAGGCGGAGCAAAAAGCCACGTCTTACAGCTTATAAAAGAACTGGGAAAACATATCGATGTAACCCTTATCAGCTACAGAAAGGGCAAATTTCATGACGATGCTGTGGCAATGGGTATTGACGCACGTGTCATAAGAACAGGGAATGTCTTTCTCGATATATATAAAACACTCAAACTTGTAAAATCAGGCAATTACGATATAATCCACTCCCACGGGGCCAAGGGCAATATGATCGCTTCCATCATTAAGATCATAACAGGCGTTCCCGTGGTTACCACCGTGCATAGCGATCCTCAACTCGATTATATGCACAGCATATTAAAAAAGTATACCTTTGGCGTCATCAACATGATCGCATTAAGAAAAATAGATTATCACATAAGCGTATCCTCAAACCTGAAAGAAATGCTTAAAGATAACGGGTTTGATCCTCAGCATCTGTATTCGGTTAATAACGGCATAGCCTTCGATAACGAAATACCTGTATGCACTAGAAAAGAATTCTTTCGCAGATTTAATGTACCGTTTCCTGAAGATTGCGTTCTCATAGGGATCATGGCAAGACTTCATCCCGTCAAGGACCATGAAACCTTTTTAAGGGCTGCCGCGGAGGTGGTAAAGGTTAATCCGGATGCCAGGTTCCTGATAGCCGGTCCGGGTGATGAGCTATTGAACCATTTGCTCCAATTAACCAGGAAACTGGGTTTAGAGGATCATATATATTTCACCGGCATGGTCGAAAACCCTTATGATTTCTTCCAAATCATTGATATAAATGTCCTTACATCCATCAGTGAAGGTTTTCCGTATGTAGTCCTGGAAGGTGCAAGGTTTTCCAAGGTATTTGTCAGTACCCGGGTAGGCGGATTGAGTCAGCTTGTTGAATCAGGCGTCAACGGCTATCTTGTGGAACCTAAAGACTGGAAGACACTTGGAAAATATCTTACAGAGCTATCCCTTGACAAAGAAAAACGGGAACAAATGGGCGAAAAGCTGAGAGTAATGGCTGAAGCCAGATTCTCTTTAAGGAGTATGTGCGAAAACCAGCTGTCTATTTATGAAGCCATCCTGAAGGAAGAAACAAAAAACAGGCAGGACGGCAAAAAATACGATATCACGCTGCTTGGCTATTACGGCTATAATAACAGCGGCGATGAAGCAATCCTCAAGTCTACCCTTGATTCTTTCCGTAAAATTGACCCGGAGCTTACTTTCCTTGTGTTCTCCAAAAGGCCGCGAGAGACCAAAAAACTGTATTCGGTGGATTCAGTCAACCGTTTTAATCTTTTCAAAATAATATATAGCCTTAAAAGGACCAGACTCTTTCTGGCCGGCGGAGGCAGCCTGATCCAGGACAATACCAGCACCCGTTCAATATGGTATTACCTTACCGTATTAAGGCTGGCAAAGAGACTGGGAACCAGGACAATGCTGTTCGCCAACGGCATCGGGCCTATAAAAAAATCCTTCAACCGACGCTTTGCCGGAAAAGTACTTAATGAACTGCAGGTCATCAGTCTGAGGGATTCCCAGTCATTCAATGAAATAAAAGCTTTGGGTATTAATAAACCTGATATATATGTGGCGTCGGATCCGGCCGTGCTTCTGGAGACCTCCGACGAAATCGGCGTTGATGAGCTTATAAAAGCCGAGAATATACCGGCTGAAAAACCGCTGATCGGTTTTTCCATCCGTAAATGGGCCAATTTGAAATATATAGACAAAATTGCTGAAATAGCCGACTATTGCGCTGAAAAATATGACTCTCATCCGGTATTCATACCCATGCAATATCCCATGGATTTTGACATATCACAGACCATAGCAAGCAGGATGAAACATCCTTCTTCGATCGTCAAAAGGGTATATTCTCCTGATATAATACTGGGACTTACAGCAAGATTGAATCTGATGGTGGGAATGCGCCTTCACTCCATAATATACGCCGCAACTCAATGTATCCCACTTATAGGACTGGTCTACGAGCCTAAAGTGGCAGCATTCCTGAAGGAAATCGATCAGCCTTCGGCAGGATATATGGACAACCTGGATACCGCTGAAATCTGCCGGCAGCTTGATTTTATATGGCAAAACCAGTCAGAGATCCGGGAGCAGCTTAAAAGCGCCAAGAAACGGCTGACCATCATGGCTCAGGCTAATCTTTCCAATGCCTATCAAATGCTAAAGAATGGAGAATTTAAAGATCCTTTGGGATAAAAGAACCAAAAATACAGTTTTCATGACAGGAATGTTTACATAGTCCGGCTGGGTACCTTTTTCCTCCTGAGGCCGAAATAGAACACCAAAGCGGCGATGACCCAGAAATACGCCACCATGTATTGGACTTCAAAAACATTTTCCATCATATTATGCACGATTACTCCGCATAATCCGGCAAAACCCCCTGCCGTTACCAAACGAGTATCATAATTTTCGCTCTGCTTAACTGCGCGAATGGACCATAACACCAGGATAAAGATCAGAATAAAGAAGGCTGTGATTCCTACCAGACCCATTTCTACCGCGGTTTTAAGCCAAAAATTGTCCATGTAGAAAGTATCCGGCACAAGGTTGTTGTTATTCATCGCAACAGCGCCGCCGAAATGGCCCAGGCCTACACCTGTCAATTTGTGCTGCATGAACATATCCCATCCCGTCTGATAACGAAGAAGGCGGCCGCCTGTCATACTGTTTATTCTATATTGGGGAGACAATAAATATTCTATCCTGCTCATAACCGATGGTACCAAAAGCATTGCTCCGCATCCTGCACTGAGGATAAACAACCATCTGGGGTTTATAGCCAGGCAGAATACGAAAAGTGCAACGGCAGCTCCAAACCAGGCGCCTCTTGAAAGAGTAAAGACGAGGCTCAACCCCATCGCCCCCAGAAGCACAAAGAAAACCAGCCTGTCGGTGAAATCTCTTTCTTTCTGGAGAATCAATGCCAAACACAAGGGTATCATCAGAATGAATATACTGCCCAAGATATTGGGACTTCCAACAATCGAGAAAACCCTTGTGCCGGTGCTTCCTTCGGCATAGTCGGTCCAGTGGGCAGGAGTAGGCACCTTTAAGATATACTGGATAATCCCGTGGATACCCATAATTCCGCCGGCATATACCAGTAATCTGGTAATCAAATATGCTTTTTTATCATCAGTTAAATAGCTGTTTAATACAAAAAACCATAACAGGTATTGAACCACCACACGAAAACCTTCAAATCCCAACTTTGGGTATGTGGAATTCAATAAATACAGGCAAAAGGATACGGATATCAAAAGGAGCATGGGCGGGCCTGCAGGGGTGAACGTCAACGGTTCTTCCCGTTTTCTGAAGAACCATACCGCAAAAACATAGAAAGCGCAAACTAAGAGAAATAATTCATCCCACAATCCGAAAAGGCTGAAACCTCCTAACAGATCTCTTCCTATTTCGTCAATAAACGGATAGAAAGCAACCAATGGAATCAATAACAACTTGATCAAAGAAAAAATCTTCGAATTAGAGAGCAGTTTATAGAACCTGCTTTCCTTCATTAAAACAGCCATTTTCTCTCTGAATCCGGCACTTCTTTTGTTCGCTTTTTCAGCCATCCGATAAAAGAGCGAATTTTCAGGCTTAAACGGGCGATTGGCAATAAAACGCAGACAGGAAGCTATCTTGCTGTTAACAATAATTGTTCCGGCTCTTTCCACCAGTCTGCCGGTACAGCTGTGTTTACTTGCTTCCAGAATGGCTGATACAAAGCGAAAAATCAGGCTTTCTTTAAACCACATCTCCAACATGACATACCTCAGCTTATTTTTCTCTGATTGCTATTACGTCACTGTCCATACCCATGGCATAGATGGTCTTTACGGTCAACTTGCCTCCCACGGCTACCGCATAACGTCCGATCCTGATATCAGGGGTGTCATGAGCGTCTTTAACTTCAATGTCAATGATCACATCCACCAGATTCGGGCTTTGGGTTTCAACAAGCCTGCCGTCTGCTGTCTGTACTGTTATCATTGCGGGTTCTTCTCTCACATCGATTATTTTTGCATTTACAAAACCAAAATTATCATAGTAAATCCTGTCATCTTTTCTTAGGGCTTCAGCATAAGAAGGAAGCATGGCCGGCGTTTTGACTGTCACAATATATGTTGTTGTAGGAACCGTTCCCGCGGCTTTTCTCTTATCACTGATCACCTTATAACCTACGCCGCCGATTGCGACCAATAATGCCAGTAAAACCAGTAAGTCAAAAATATTGATTTTACCAAAAACACGACCTTTCTCATCTATAACCTTCATTTTGTATCCTCCCCGTGTGGTTGTTAATCCCCTTTGTTAAATTTATTAAAGAGTTCTGCCAGCTTTCCGGTAAGAACTTTCCTGTCATAGCGGGCGATTTCTTCATAATCTGGATTTATGATGTTTTCGCCTTTTTCCCAGCTTTCATACATATCGAGAAAACCTTTTTCAATGGCTTTCACATCAGACCAATCACAAACTATACCTGTTTTTGTATCACGAATCAGCATAGCTGCTGCACCGTTTTCAGGAATAACCGCTAAAATAGGGTTATTGGTCTGTATATACTCAAATATCTTGCCTGTGTAGAAAGCTTCAGAACCCGGGCCTCCGCCTTCCAACAGCAGCATTGCATCCGATGCCATCATGTTTTTCAGACATTCGCCATGTTCCATATAGCCTATGGTATCAACGGATCCTTCCAATCCGTTTTTGTTGATCAGGCTCTTTAACACCTCATGCTTGAAGCTTCCGATAAAACGGATCCGGATTTTATCCTTTCGGATCTTTCCTCTGTTAACAAGATTTCCGACAGCTTCCAAAAACAAATCAGGTTTTCTTCTGCCGTATAGTGCGCCTGTATATGTTATGGTAAATTGAGGATTCTTAGTCTTTTCCTTCGGCAATCCCTCAAAATCCTCAGTATCGAATCCATTGGGAATGACATGCATCCTGTTTTCCAAATCCAGGCCGGGATTAAGTCTTACGAAATTCTCTTTCATTATGGGAGTATTGGTAACCAGAATATCGGCTTTCTCCAATACTTCCTTCTCCATTTCTCTCTCTTTTTTCATTCGGGATGGTCTGTGGGGTTTATCTATCAGGTATGGATTATTTGTCCACTCATCTCTGAAGTCGGCTAACCAAAACAGCTCCGGGTAGTGTTTTTTTACCTCCAGCCCAAACAGGTGATCACTGTATGGATAGGAGGTAGTGTAAAGAACATTTATATCACCCGCTCCAATCCGCTCCAGGCATGTCTTTACCGCCTTTTTCATCCAAAGGACTTCGCCGTCGGGTATCAATATTTTCCATGCTATGAATTTTCCTGCCTTGCTGAAAATCCCGGGCAGCACTGTCAAATCATATGCAGGAGTCCTTATGATCTCTAGGTTTTCTGGCAGCTCCTTTAATAATGATTCATCCCTCAGGACCAATTTGCCCTGATCCCGGGTAAGTACTACCGGTTCCCATCCATAAAGGGGCAGATACTTTGCGAACTTGGCACTGCGCTGCACTCCCGAACCACCTACCGGCGGAAACTGATGGGCAACCATCAGGACTTTCTTCACTGTCTATTCCTCCCCCAGCCAAGAAGGTGATATTCCATTCCCGCCTTCTCAACAGTATCCGCGTCCCAGAAATTTCTTGTATCAAAAGCCACAGGACATTTCATAACGTTTTTCAGCCTTTCAAAATCAAGGTCCTTATACTCAATATGATTGACTGCCAGCATCAGAAGATGCGCACCTCTGGCTGCTTCGTACAGATCTCTTCCCTTAGAGCCTTCAAAATCTACATGGTTGTCCACCACAACAGTCTCAAAATTGCCCTGTTCTTTGAGCAGATGTATGAGTTCGATTATCGGGCTTTCCCGCATATCATCCACATTTGGCTTATACGTTACGCCCAAAATGCATACTTTTATTTTACCCTCTACGTTCTTTGTTAAATCCTTAATCTTTTCGAAAACGTAATGAGGCATGCCGTCATTGGTATCCCGTGCCAGTTTGATAATTTTCGCCGTTTCAGGCTGTTTTTCAACAATAAACCAGGGATCTACCGCTATACAATGGCCTCCTACGCCGGGACCCGGCATGTGCAGATTTACTCTGGGATGCTTATTAGCGTATTTAATTACCTCCCAGGCGTTAACTCCCATTTTCTCGCAAAGCAAAGCCAGCTCGTTGGCAAGAGCGATGTTCACATCTCGATAGGTATTTTCCATCAGCTTGCACATCTCAGCGGTAGTAGCCTCGGAGATAAAAATCTCGCCCTGTACAAAGCTTTCATATAATTTTTTGACCACTCGGGCGGATTCTTCGTTTATACCGCCGATAACGCGGCTGTTTTCCTTCAGCTCTATCAAAATACGCCCCGGCAGAACTCTTTCGGGACAATAAGCAACATATACGTCCTGTCCCGGAATAAAGCCGGCTTCTTTAAGGATCGATCCCATGAAATCCCTGGTGGTGCCAGGAGGTGATGTTGATTCCAACACTATTATATTGCCTTTTTTAAGATAGGGAATGATTCTGCGAATGCCGTCTTCCACATAACTGAGATCAGCGGTTTTATCAGGTTTGAAAGGAGTGGGTACGCATATTATGAAGGCATCGGACTCTTCAGGTTCCATAGCCGCACGCAATGAGCCGCTCTTTACCGCTAAATTGACCGTCTCCTCCAAATTTGGTTCTTCGATTATAATTTTCCCTTTATTTAAAGCATCAATTACCTTCTTATTTACATCAACGCCTAAAACTTTGTGTCCATGAGTTGCAAACATTGCAGCTGTCGGAAGTCCGATATAACCTAAACCAATAATACAAATTTTCATAAATTTCCACTCCGTTTTTTCTTTTCAGCTAATTGATTTTAACACAATGAACAAATTCCGGTCAATAAATCTGCTCTTGTAGGATAGCGTCAATTTATAAAGAAAATCTTCTATTATTTCACCCGGATAAAATTGTACTGCCCCTTCTGCAGCACAATTTGTCAATTCATCTTTGAATTGCATTGTACATGCTACTTTAATGTTATTATTTGACGGAAATGCTCCAAACTATAAAGATATAACCAGTATCAATAATACCAGTATTACTTTTTTCATATCCGTATACCTCATAACTTCTTAATAAAAAAACATCCGGTGTCTTTATGTATCGACACAGGATGTCTGAATTTATGGTATCTTTACATCCCGAACATTTATATCCTATTGAAGATTTGAGGATGCAACAAGTTTCAACATCTACTTTATTCGAATAATTCTTAAAGATGATCCTTCACCATTTTCATTTTCAGATATATATCTGATTCTCATGTTGTCTATTTCACAAGTTAAAATGTAATAAACAATATCTTCATCTTCTTCCGGTGACCATGTTTCTATTACAGAATTCTCTAATTTGCTTTGTATTTCATCAAACAGCATAGTTGAATTGGTCCCATAAATTGAAACATTACCAGAACAGTTTACATACCACACTCTGCCGGATAGATCATATTCAATTGTTATTCCATGTTCTGAATATTCATATGTTTCTGCTCCCTCAACTCCAGTAAATAATTCTATATAGTTTGTCCCCAGTTTTTCTTCGATTTCTTCCCTGTTCATCTTAAATAATTGATGAATGTCTTTCTCGGTAAATGCACCGGAAGAAAACTTAAAATCATTGGTTTCAGGATCCTTTTGCTCTGTATTTTCAGTAGGTTCAATTTCAATCGGTTTATTATCATCACCTTTTACCTCGATTTTTGCTTGTTTATCAACACTCTCTAACCTGGCTCTTTCATTTTGCATTCTACATGATGTTAATAATAATATAATGCCTATTATATTTATATAAATGACTATTTTACTTCGCATATTATTCTCCTTTCATCACCAACTATAGCTATTGCCATACAATTTAAATCTATCGGATTTTGCTATTCCATTGGTTTCAATTGGCTGGATGTGCCATGGTTCCCTTTGATCTTCCGGAATATTATTACCTTTTGTCAGAGGCTTGAATATTCCATAGGCTAAAAATTCAGTTTGGTCTTTCGTTGCATCATGTTGGTATTTAGACCGAAGATCAATCATATCTTGACCCGCATGTTTATTTACATCTATTGCAAGCCCCAATTCATGCCATCCGGTCCCAGGTTTAGCTGCAGTTCCATCTCCGCCTACCCACTCATTTGTTTTCTCATCGTATCTGCCACCTGAATCCTTATAGGCTCTTACCTGATCCTCATAGCTTCTTTTTCCCCCATTACCAGTTACATATATTATTATGCCGTGGTCCTCCGCATATTTTGCTAATCTACCCGCAAATACCGGATCAATCATTGCTTGTTCAGCGGAATAAAACCTTAAATACTTTGCTGGATCAGCAACTCCTTTATATAATGTATAATCTAATTTAGATACTACTTTTGTCCAATCTTTGATTGACGGCGGAGCCCAATAATCTCCTACTTTTGTCGGCGAACTTGAATTAACTTCCGCAATTTCGTCAGTCCCCTGTGTTTGAATATTCCCAGATTTTCCGCTTTCTGATTTGATATCAGGTACTTGAGCCTGTAACAGTGCTTTCTCAATATTCTTCGCACTGGCATAATTAGTATGGCCTGTCAGTACTATACCTTCGATATCAAGTAAATAATCATTGTTTATACAGACCTTGCCATCCTTATATGTAATCTGTTTATCGTCAAATCCCTTCTGGTCTCTTAAGTATTCTCTTACACCTACATAACCAAGAGACTTCAAGTATTCTCCCGTCGATTTTACATCTTTGTATTTTTCCTTATCCGAGGCTATCTTTGCGTCTCTCTCATCCACATATTTCTGCAGATTAGTGTAATTTTCATTCTCGATTGCCTCCTTAATCCGTGTCGCGTAGTCTTCTTTCGGATTAAAGGGCTGAGTTAATGATATCTTATCCTCCGCCATTGTTTTTACTATCTGGGACACACCTTTTAATGCCTTTATTAAAGGCATATCAAGTATGAAATATACTATGCTTTGCATTATCATTTGAGTTTGTTTTTCAGAATTATACCGGTGCTCTGACGCGGCATTTTCTGCATTCCTGGCTAAGCTGTCAAGGGATTCGGTTATTTCGGCCGCCAATTGACGAGCTTCTTCTACCTCTCGCTTTATCTCCCTTGTTACTTCCCTTACATATGTCTCATGATATTCCGCATCGACTTCGTTAACACAACTGAGGGTAATGTCACGGATATAGGCTTCCATTTCCTCTGTATACCGGCTAAATCTTTTAAGTTCACATGCCATTTCTTCTATTTTGTCGGGATCTATATATATGGACATAGGTTCTTTCTCCTTTCTACCAGCTGTCATTGGGCACATCTTTGAATCCCGGTGTACTTGCCGCTGAAATGTTATTATTATAAGGAAATGCTCCAAACGGATATAGATATAACCAGTATCAATAATGTCAATATTACCTTTTCATATCCGCATACCTCACAACTTCTTAATAAAAAAACATCCGGTGTCTTTATGTATCGACACAGGATGTCTGAATTTATGATATATTATACTGCATTAATTGTCAATATTTGTCTGTTTGATGTTTGCTTTGAAGTATGTCATTTTGCTGCGCCTACTTTCCAAAACACGAAGAGTCTAGTATAATCATTAGGCGAAGATTGTATAACATCATCCGAACAGGGGGATATAATGTCCGGAAAAGTTGATATACACGGTGTGATGATAGATAATGTCACTATGGATGAGGCTCTGGATAAAGTAATTGAAATGTTGAAGGGCGAGACTCCGCAGAAGATCTTTACGCCTAATTCAGAGATAATAATGCAGGCCACCAGGGATCCCGAACTTAAAACTGTACTCAACAGCGCTGACCTTCTTGTCCCTGACGGAGCAGGGGTTATTTTAGCTTCCCGTATATTGAGAAAAGAACTTAAAGAAAAAGTCTCGGGGATAGATTTGGTTAAAAGGATCCTAAAAAATACCGAAAAGAGATCCACCAGTTTCTTTATTCTCGGCGGCAAACCCGGCGTTGCCGAAAAAGCCTCAGTAAATATAGTTTATGAATATCCCAAAGCAAAAATCAAGGGTTACAGGAACGGATATTTCGATGAAAGCGAAGTACCCGATATAATAAAACAAATAAATGATTCAAAAGCTGAAATCCTGTTGGTGGGTTTAGGAGCGCCCAAGCAGGAAAAATGGATACATCGGTATGCGGAACAACTCAACTGCAAGGTTTTGATGGGTATAGGAGGTTCTATCGATGTTTTTGCCGGAACAGCCAGGCTGGCGCCGGAATTCATGAGGAAGGCAGGCTTAGAATGGCTGTTCAGGCTGATAAAAGAACCTAAACGAGCCAAACGTATGCTTGACCTGCCGCGGTTCATTATATTGACTTTTAAAAAAGCAATAGCCGACCGAAAAAACTAATATCCTTTCTATCTGATACTTCTTACTGCTTCAACAACCAATGCATATACTACGTCAAGAGTCACTTTATCTCCGGAGGATAATCTATCTGTTACCTGTGAAGGAACGATTCCTTTGTTCTTAAGTACCTGAAGCGCACTGCCTTCATTATAGGGAATCGAAAGCGCATTCAGAATAATTTCCGCCGCCTTTTCGTCCGTCAGTTTTTCTTTGTTCTCATAGGGTTTCAGAGCCTGATTGACCGATGCTCCATAACTGTCAGGAGCCATTTTCAGCATGGCGTTTTTTATTAGAACCGCCATTACATCCTGACTGGCCTCATAATTAAGTTTAAAATCGTTTTCAACACCGCCTGATATCAGTCCGTATTCCACAAGATCCCTGATATATGTGTATGCCCAGTGTTGGGTCAGCTTTTCCTCCGTTTCGGGGATCAATATATCTTCCGAAAAATCAGAAAGCTCAACTCCGCCTCTGTCTAAATATTTTCTTAAAGCTTTTAGTTCATTGTCGCCGGCTGATAAAATCCCAGCAGGAGAAATGGATCTTATCGTACTGAATGCGGATACCAAACCGGCTGCTTCCCCTACAGTTATACGGGTCGGGATGCTGCCTGCGCTTGTAGACGCAAGGGATGTAAAACCTGCTTTTGCCCCCAGCATCAGTACATTATCAAGATTTACGGGAACCAGGCTCCCTAAAGGTATGGAATAAACATTGGGTTTAAAAACTATGTATTTTGCATTGTCGCTGGTGAATTTACTTGCATCCACTTCCTGGGAGCATAATCCGACTTTATCCTTAAAATCCCTGTTTTCCAGAATATCAGCTACAGTTAGTCTGTATCTGCCTTCATAGTGCCTGTACTCCGGGATAAAAAGGCTTTCAGGTCCCGATTCATATGTACAGTCTTTAAAAGCAATAAGTGTATTTTTCAGGAAGGCCGTCAGTAATCTGGCCTCTTCTTCAGCTTCTTTATATGCATTTTTTAAATCTTCTTCATCTTCCACATCCACGTTGAAAACCTGCAGGCCTGATATCACAATATCATTGTCATCATAGATTATAAATGAAGGCGAAACCAGCTTGGTGCGGGGGTTAAATTTCTTATAAGCCAAAAGCACAAGTTTAAACTCATCTATGAAGTTTGTAGTTTTCCGCCCCTTTTTCAGCGCTTCGGTATCAACACCGGTTATCCGGAAATTGAACTCCAGAGGCGCATAGAAATTTTGGATCCCCAGATCCTCTGAGCCTTTAAAATATGGTGTATTGCACAATGCAAGCAAATCTCCCTTTTGTGTTGCGTCAATATACACATTGGCCTTGTAATAACTCCTCGCTCCGGGTTGTTGTATATATATACCCTTTATTGTCCCTTCTTCCAGATGCACCTCTGAAACATTAGCCCTATAAATGACCTCAAGGTTTTTTTCTTTTTCTACACGCTTTTTTATTGATTCTTCATAATCCTGCCCGCTGAAGCCAACGGTAAATTTGCCGAAAATATCCTGATATATACCCTGATTTAAAAGGATTTTTTTCTTTTTTATTATTCCCTGCTGGGGGGTAATGGATGATATCATACTCTGTTTTATGTAACTTCCAAGATCAGCATCCTCTGTAACAAGTAAAGTTTTCAAACCTGTGCGGGCACAGGCGAGAGCAGCAGCCATCCCCTCGGGTTCAGAGCCGATCACAATTGTCGCATATTCATTTTCAGCAAAATCATATGCATCGGAACGAACTTTTGTAAAATTATTACCTGGCTTACTTGAAATAATCGGTCTTACTCCAAACCAAAAAGTAATAAAAATAAGTATGACTATAATTAAATTTTTAATTATAATATCCCTCTTCATAATCATCCCTCAATTGTTTATATCGGAATAAAACGGATAATAAAAAAGGGTATATCTGAAACTTGTCATTTCTGATACACCCTGATGGTAAATTTTTTATTTTTTATTTTTATTGAACAGTATATGATCCCCGGATCAGTAGATATGATTTTTCTTTAATTAACAATCCTCTACCATCTGATCTCGCAGAGATCAAAAGATGCTGAACAGGTATTTTCATACCGTTTTTGTCAATGTCTCCTCCAACGCTGGCATCAACAAGTCCTCCATTGGTGCCTACAATAGCTTCCGCCGAACCGCTTCTTAAGATAGCTTCACTACCGCCGGCGAGAATTATCTTCTGACCAGCGCTGGCTTCAACAACGGTAAAACCGTTTTCAAGTCCGGCAACCCTTGTTTTCAGAGCTTCAATCTCTGCCAGGGCATCAATAATGAATTTGGTCAAATCCCCTACGTCTGTCTGGAGTTGCGCTATAGTCGCATTATTGGCAGTACCTGAACCGGAACCCGTGCCGGAACCTATTTGAGATGATAATTGCGCAATTTTCTGATCAACATAGCTCTTTGTCACCAGAGGGTCAGAATCGCTTCCCGGCTGTCCGGCACCTGCCGCGGAAGATACCACGAGAACCAGGCAAGATAAGATTGTGCATGCCATCAATATTATCCTGCTTTTTCTTTTGAATATCATTTAGCTTTCCTCCTTTGGGAGGCGCTTTATACTCGCTTTACTGCACGTATGTAACGTTCAGGCCAAGGCTGGTATAAAGCGCATTATCAACTTTTCTCATTATATGACTGTCCAAATGTCCCGCTTTTTCCCGGAGTCTTCTTTTGTCTATGGTCCTCACCTGTTCAAGAAGAACTACTGAGTTCTTGCTGAGACCATATTTTTCACCGCTGATTTCAATATGTGTGGGAAGGCGGGCCTTGTCCAATTGTGAAGTGATTGCCGATACGATTATGGTGGGACTGAATTTATTGCCTACGTCATTCTGAACTACCAGAACCGGGCGTACTCCACCTTGTTCGGAACCCACAACAGGACTCAAGTCAGCATAAAAGATGTCGCCTCTTCTTACCACCAAATAATATCACTCCTGTAGTAAGTATTAACCTCTTATGCTTGACCCCTTTATTCACTTCTTATCTCTATTATAAGGAAGACAGCACGATAGGGCAAATTAAAATTAGGTTACGCATGCATTATTATTATTTCTCATTTCCTTATTATGTATACGTGAATATGGCAATTTTTTTGGTTATTTGCATATCCATAAGGACAGTTCTATCGGCTATGCATGAAAAGGGCGAGTGCAAGGATCTCATCTCGAACGCCTTTAAGCACCCTAGTCCATAATATCAATATCGCCGTTTTATGACATTCCTCCGCTTTCGTTCTGTGATAAGATCCTTCGACTCCGCTTTGCTCCGCTCAGGATGACATTAAAGGGGCAGTGCTTCGTTCAAGATTACATTAAAGGGGTAGTGCTTCGCTCAGGATTACATTAAAGGGGCAGTACTCAGCTCAGGATTACATTAAAGGGGCAGTGCTCCGCTAAGGATAACATTAAGGTATGTCATTCTGAGCGCCAGCGAAGAATCTTTACGTTCATATTTATTCTTTCATATTTAAATAGTTCAATACATTTACGATTTCCCCGTTTTTAAAATAAACTCTAGGAACACGTTTCCCTATTATGCACACGATCTCATAAGGAATTGTTCCAATATGATCAGCCAGTTCCTCAGCCGTTATTTCCACATTACCCTGTTTACCCAGCAGGACCACTTCATCTCCGTTCTTTATCTCTCCTTCGATATCGGTTACGTCAACCATGCACTGGTCCATGCATATACTGCCCACAACTGGAGCGAATTGGCCGTTTACCAATACTCGGCCTTTTCCGGTAAGCAGCCTCGAATAACCATCTGCATATCCTACGGGTATGGTTGCAATTCTGGATTTTCTTTTCGCTATAAATTTCCTGCCATAACTGACCGAAGTATTCTCTTCCACCCACTTTACCATTGATATGGTCGTTTTGAGCGTCATAGCCGGTTTCAGATTCAGGACCGATCTGTTTACCTGTTTTGAAGGATAAATGCCATACAGGATGATTCCCGGCCTTACCATCTCCATAGCATACTCCGGATACTGGATGATCGCCGCGCTGTTGGCTACATGACGAATTGGTATCAGTATCCCTATCCGGTTCAATTCGCTTATTATGCTGTTAAAAAGCTCCGCCTGCTGCAAGGTAAAATTCCTGCTGGTTTCGTCCGTTTCGTCGGCTACCGCAAAATGTGTAAATATACCTTCTACGATTATCCCCGGAAGCTTCTGTATTTCACTCACAGCCTTAACTGCGCTGTATCCGGGAGGAAATCCGACTCTGGACATGCCGGTATCGATTTTTATATGTACCTTTGCCTTTGTCCCCTGCCGCACCGCCTCGTCAGATAGCGCCTTTGCAATATCATGGCTGTAAACGGTCTGGGTTATGTTATATTTTATTAATTCGTCAACTCTCAACAGGTCGGTATGGCTTAGAACCAAAATGGGTATGTCAATACCAATCTGTCTAAGCTGGATGGCTTCATCCAGCATCGACACCGCAAGCCGCGAACAACCGCTTTCAACAAGGGTATTAACAGTTTCCAATACTCCATGCCCGTACGCATCTGCCTTAACAACAGCCATGATTTCGGTGCGTTTCCCGGCTACCCTTTGAATTTCCTTCACATTATGGGCTATATTGTCCAAATTTATTTCTGCCCAGGTTCTTGTAAATTTATAATTCATATTTGTCACCTGATTTAGTTTGATAAGTTGTTATTTTCATAAAGATTCTTCATTCCGCTCCGCTCCATTCAGAATGACAATGTACGGATTCTCATGATTGAACATTAATTATGGCCTTTGGAATATTTTCGGCTATATCCGAAGCCATAACGCCGGCAGCGCCTATTTCCGAAGCGGCGATATCCCCGGCAAGGCCATGAAGATAAGCGCCGGCCACAGCCGCATCATACGGGGCTAAGCCCTGCCCGATAAGGGATGTTATAACTCCTGCCAATACATCGCCAGCTCCTGCGGTCGCCATTCCGTTATTACCTGTAGGATTAATGGATGTCCTTCCATCATTGGCGGCAATCACCGTCCCTGCTCCCTTTAACACCACCGTCAGACCGTATTCGTCAGCAAAACCCTTCGCAATATTTATCCTGTCTTCCTGTATCTCTGATACAGATCTTTGAACCAGTCTGGCCATTTCGGCCGGGTGGGGCGTGATGACCGTTTCGCAGCGTAGCCTTTCCAGTAATGATCTTTTCTTTGAAAGAATATTAAGAGCGTCTGCATCTATGACCATAGGTTTATCACAGTTCTCTATAACGGTTTCCAAAAGATTTAGAGCCTCATCAGAAACCGAAAGCCCCGGTCCTATCAAAACCGCGTCAGAATCATCTATAAGCCTTTTTATCAGATTATTGAATCTGACGCCGCTGTACTCTGTAAGGCCAACAAAGACTGCCTCAGGCAAAAGTATCGATAAGGGATTGATACAGTCTTTCGGCGCAACAAGCCTGACATAACCTGATCCTGTACGATATGCCGAAAGGGCGCTTAAATACGCCGCGCCGGTCATTGATTCCGACCCGGCAAACACCAGAAGTTTTCCGAACGTTCCTTTATGCCCGTCTTGGGGACGTAAGGGAAGCATCCTCTTAATATCATCCTTTTCATTTAATTGGGATGTTTCCATATCCTCTGACAAGGCATATGGGATCCCTATATCCGCCACAGAAAGTTCACCTACATAGGCGGCGCCGGGATATATGAACATTCCTAATTTAGGCAGATGGAATGTAACGGTTGCATCGGCCTTCACAGCGTTCCCCATGACTTTCCCCGTTAATCCGTTTATTCCTGAAGGTATATCGATGGAAAGGATCTTTGAGGAATAAGAGTTAATAATATCTATAACATCCGACAGTAATCCCTCTACCGGACGATTCAAGCCTGTACCGAAAATACCGTCAATAACAAGATCGCTTTCGCTGCAGGCGATTTTAAGCCTTTCTAAATCTTCTTCTTTTGATATCACGGGAACACTGACACCAAGATTTTTCAGGATTCTTCCGTTTATATAAGCATCTCCGGACAGCTCATCCAAATCTGTCAATGAAAAAACAGACACCGTATATCCCATGGAAAGTAAATGTCGCGTAACCGCTAACGCATCACCGCCGTTATTCCCGCTTCCCGCCACCACTGTAATTTTGGGCGCTTCTTTTTCTTCCAGCATGCCGGAAGCTTTGAATGCTGTATGTATAGCGGCATTTTCCATAAGAACTATCCCTGGAATACCAAGGGTATTAATAGCTGTTTCATCAATTGCTTTCATCTGCCGAGGCGTCAACAGTTTCATCTTTTAACCCCTCCAACTTATATGCTTCCTCAAATTCTTTGATTGGATCAGTCCCAATAAGCTCTGTCAGGTCAACAGCATATTTGGTCCAGTCAAAAGAAATGGTTTCCAGCTCCTGGCTGAGTAGTTTCTTTCTTTCTTCCAGCTCTGCAAGCTCCTTTTTGATTTGAAGAGCCCTTTCATTCTTTGTTTTCAATTCGGAAAAAATATAATTTATCGATTTGTTAAGAAGCTCTACATTAGCTTCCCGCAATTTATCCTCTAACTTATCGATATCATCCTGTATATTATTGATACGCTCGTTTATCCTTTCAATTTCCTTTTTGCATTCTTTCAATCGTTGTTTAGCTGTTTCATCGTCATTTTCAAATGCTTCCTTCGTAAGGCTCATGATTTGATTCATGCATCTACGTTTTTGGGGCTCCAGGTTCTCCTGTTCGTTTTTGAGCATAGCTTCCCTTTTTATTAGTTCGTTCATTTCTTCTTCGGCTTTTTTTAGCTCAGGAGACATTTGAATATCGACAAAAAGTTTAGTCCATCTTTCGTCAATGGACAGCCTGGTTATATTATTTTTTCTTAAAACTGAAGTATCAAACCTGACTTTCGCATTGAACACTGTTGACGGCTCGGTCTCTTTGAAATCCTTCTTCTGTTTGCGCCTGAAAAGCTGCATATTTTTGACCCCTTTTTAGGATATCGTAATAAGCATTTTCTATAATTATCCTCCAAAACAATACAACAATAGTATAACACAGCACAGAATATTTTTCCCGCAATTTACGATCATGTTGATTTATAAAACACATGTCGGTTGTCAATATTTTTAAAAGCTGAGATAATGTTAACGGAAGAGCATGGTAAATATAATTTATCAGGTGTATTTTTTGGGTATGAGGTTTAAGGAGAAAATGACGTCAGTTGATGGGCAGGAGAAAAACTGCCTCATTAAAAATAAATCACCACTGTTTTATCTATCAGTTTTATTAATTCTGGTTTTATTTGCTGTTATCATTTTTTTAAGCTTATTGCTGAATACATCTAAAGTTTATAACGGCGTGATGATACAAAATGAAAATGTCGGAGGTTTTACAAAAGAAAAACTTTCAGAGCATCTTCAAAGTCTTTATTCAAAAGCTTTTGACAATATCTCTATAACTTTTTCGGCGCCGCAGTTCGAAAAAACGATAATGGTTTCCCAACTGGGAATAAAAATTGATATTGGAGCCATGACAGAAAAAGCTTTCAGTATTGGCAGGGAGGGCAATATCATTGAGCGTCTGGCGAAAATAAGCAAGCTTAAGAGAAATCCCGAGACTGTCGACCTGATCCTGGATTGTAGTTCCGAAAAATATAATGAATTTATGGATGATATTCGAAAGAATACTTACAGGGAGATAGTACCTCCCAACATATTCATTATGGATAATCAGGTTACCCTCTGTACCGGGATCCCGGGACTGGAAGTAGACGAAGAGAAGCTTCAAACCGATATAATCAATGCCATAAAAAGGTTTGAATCGTCAACAGTTACTTTGCCTTTGATCAAAAGAGAGCCCCCTCCCCTTGATGTGGAGACCACTTTGGAAATGCTTAACAAACCGCCGGTCAATGCTGAATTTATCCGGACTTCCAGAACCACATATGAAATCACGCCTCATCAAATGGGCCTTAAACTGGACAGAGCCAAACTTATGGAGGTCGTATCCTATTTAGAAAATCGTGAAAATGATGAATTTGAGGAAATTCAGCTTCCTGTGGAGTTCATTGCCCCTGAGATCACAGAAGAAGATTTAAGATCGCGGCTTTTCCGGGATACACTTTCAAGCTACACTACATATTTTTCGACCAACAGCGTGAATAATTACAACCGCAGCATAAATATACGTCTCGCTGCCGAAAGTATAGACGGTACCCTGCTGCTGCCGGGAGAAGAGTTTTCTTTTAATAAAATAGTAGGTCCGCGTACTGCCGAAAGGGGCTATAAAACTGCTCATGTTTTTGTGGCAGGACAGATCCGGGATGGTACCGGAGGTGGGGTTTGCCAGGTATCGACTACGCTTTACAACGCTGTTTTAAGAGCGAACCTGAAAGTAACCGAGAGACATAACCATATGTTCACAGTAGGATATGTCCCATTGGGACATGACGCGGCTGTTTCTTACGGATACGCGGACTTGGTGTTTACCAATACAACGGCATATCCTCTGCAAATAATCGCAAAGGTGTCTTCCAACAATGCCCTTACCTTTACGATAAAATCCACCAATGATTATCCCGGATTAAAAGTAAAGCTGGCTACAAAGACTATCAGCACTACGCCGGTCAAAGTGATTTATATAGATGACAACACCCTTCCAAGAGGAACTGAGACGGTTTTGGAAAAAGGTATGGATGGCTATGTCGTCGATACATATATCAGAGTATATAACGGCGATACTTTAATTAAGGAAGAAAAGCTTCACAGAAGCGTTTACCAGATGTACCCGAGAAAAATACTCCGAGGTATCGCTCCTACGGCAGAAATTATTGAATGATCATGAGGTTGTTATGAGGGAATTTTCAGTCTCAGCCAAATATAATAATAAACGAACAGATGAATTTCTTTTCGATATGCTTCCGAATGTAAAGCCATCAGTTATTTATAAGGCATTTCGCAAAAGAAACATTAAGGTAAACAATAAAAGAGTTTCCATGTCCCATTTGCTTTCTGTCAACGACAAGGTGCAGATTTATATCCCGGATAAATATCTGGACAGTACCAGGGATTCGGATATACCGGGTATGAATAAGCCTGAAATAGTCTATGAAGATGATTTTATCATAGTAGTCAATAAGCCTCAGGGGATACCGGTCCAAAAAGACAAAAATGAAGAAACTCTGGTTTTGGACAACTTGCTCCAAAGTTTTGTAAGATTACGGGACCAGGATAAAGTCTCATATGAAGAAGGTTTTCCCGCTCTTTGCCATCGTCTTGACAGAAATACCGGCGGTCTGGTTTTATTTGCAAAAGATCCAAAATCTCTTGCCGTTCTGGAAGATAAGTTCCGCATGCATGAAATAGGCAAGAAATACCTGTGTGTTGTTGTGGGTATACCCGCCAAGGACTTCCGGGAACTTCAAGGATACCTGCGAAAAGACAGCAAAAACAGCCGGGTATATATTTTTGATACTCCTGTCAGGGGTTCTGAAGCCATTACGACCCGTTACAAGGTTTTGAAAAAAGTCGGGGACTTTTCGCTTCTTGAAGTACAACTGGTTACAGGAAAAACACATCAGATACGGGCTCATCTGGCGCATATCGGTCATCCGCTCGTTGGAGACGGCAAATATGGGATCAATACAATAAACAGGGCGCTTAAACTTAAATGGCAGGCCCTCTGGGCAAACGAGCTGTCTTTTAATTTTAAAACTCCTTCAGCCCATCTTGATTATCTTAAAGGCAAAACCATTATTCTCCCTAAGATTCAATGGGAGAATCCCCTCAAACACATTGTTGATTGAACCTGTAAGGAAAATCTTTTATAATTATCCATATTAAGAGGGTAAAATTAAGGAGGGGTAATCTATGAAGCTTCTATTGGCAATTGTGAGTGATGAGGACAGCGGCATTCTCGCCGACAATTTGAACCGCAAAGGCTTTAGTACGACAAAACTATGCTCCAGCGGAGGATTTTTAAGAAGCGGAAACACAACGTTCCTGGTTGCAACCGATGACGACAAAGTGGACGAAGCCCTTTCGATTATAGGTGACACATGCAAATCCAGGCGTATGTTGATGACCCCTGAAAAACTTCCCGGAAATTTTGGTTCTTTTAATATGGCTATGCCGGTCGAAATCAATATAGGCGGCGCCACTGTTTTTATACTGAATATTGAAAGGTTTTATAAGCTATAGCCTTTTAGAGACTTCCCGTCAGATATTGCTGGACAGTTAGTTTAATTACCCTGAAGAAAGTTCTTACATAAACCGCCTGTTTATGGTTATTGAAAACAAGATATGCCTTTTATTTGATTTTGAATAAGGAGGAACATGAAATGATAAAACGTTCATCGGAAATGACTGTAGAAATCCGTGAAAAAATGCGGGGTGGCAATGGAAATGTCAAACTGCAGCACATATTCAATACTGACGAAATAATGGGAAAATGCCGTTTATTCAGCCGGATAACACTGGAACCCGGTTGTTCCATCGGTCTTCATCAACATGACAAGGAAGAGGAAGTTTACTATATACTAAGCGGTACCGGTACTGTTGATGATAACGGTGAAATCAAAACCATCGGCCCGGGTGATGCGATAAAAACCGGAGGCGGCCAGGTCCACTCCATTTCAAACAACGGAGATGAGCCACTGGAGTTCTTAGCGGTAATAATCCTGTTTTAAAACATAAGCGGGTGCAGGGATCTCAATGAGAAATCTTGCGCCCGCTTATTTTATGACCTTGAGCAAAACGGTGTAAAGAACATTAAGATTCTTGGCTGGCGCTCAAAATAACAAGACAAAATGTCATCCTGAGTGAAAAGAAGGATCTTAAGTTGACATAAAAGATTCTTCACTCCGCTTCGCTGCGTTCAGAAAGACATTAAGGGAGCTTCGCTGCGTTCAGAATGACATTAAGGGTGTTTCGCTGCGTTCAGAATAACATTGGCAGGAGGGGGCAAGGTTTCTCATTGAGATAAGCCGATCTGCTTCGGAGGAAAGACCACCGAGCGGTAAGCTGATTGAAAATGTATGAGCGACCCGAGAGAGGAAGACCTCCTGGCCGGGACATGACGGAGCGAATGCGGAGGAATGTCATAAAACGGCGGTATTGATCTTATAGACCTAGGTGCTTAAAGGCGTTCGAAATGAGATCCTTGCCCCTGCCCACTATTCGCCTAAGATCCTTCGACTCCGCTGCGCTTCGCTCAGGATGACAAAACCATTATTGGATGTCGGTGACCTCGTAGCCGGCGTCTTCTATTGCCTCTTTTATCTTTTCATTGTCTACATCGTGGCTCAGCTCTATTTCAGCCCACTTGTCCTCCAGGCTGACTTTTGCCGATTTGATCCCGTCCAGTTTCTCCAGCGCATCCTTAACATGTTTTACGCAATGCTGGCATGACATGCCCTCGATAAAAATCTTCTTTGTCATAAATTTCATCTCCTTATTTTCAAAGTAAATTTTCCCTAACTGTTCTGTTAACTGAATCTGTTTAGTGTAACGGTTTGAATCTCTTCAGCCTTAACGCGTTGGTCAAAACAGATACCGAACTGAAGGCCATGGCTGCCGCGGCAATCATGGGATTTAACAACGGCCCTCCCATAAGGTACAGCAGGCCTGCCGCAATGGGAATGCCGGCCGAATTGTAGGCAAAAGCCCAGAACAAATTCTGCTTGATGTTCCGTATCGTCCGTTTGCTTAACTGAATGGCAGTCGGCACATCCATAAGATCGCTGCGCATTAAAACTATATCGGCGGATTCCATGGCTACATCGGTTCCGGAACCGATCGCTATGCCAATGTCTGCCTGCGCCAGTGCAGGGGCATCATTAATACCGTCTCCTACCATCGCGACTTTTTTACCTTCAGCCTGAAGTTTTTTGATCTCATTTGCCTTATCCTGGGGCAAAACCTCCGCCAATACCCTATCAATCCCTGCCTGTCTCGCGATTGCCTCTGCAGTTCTCTTGTTATCGCCTGTAATCATCGCCACTTCTATACCCATATTGTGCAGAGCCTCGATGGCCCTTTTGCTGCCTGGTTTCATTACGTCTGCCACCGCTATTATACCTGCAAGTTGGTTGTCGATGGCCACATACATGGGAGTCTTGCCTTCTTCTGCCAGTTTGTCCGATTCGTTCTGCAAAGATATCTCTATTTTCCTGTCATCCATCAGTTTCTTATTCCCCAGAAGCATCTTTTTACCTTCTATAGCCACCTCGATGCCATGCCCCGGTATCGCTTCAAAGCTGTCAACATTTAGAAGCTCCAAATTCTTTGCTTTTGCTTCATTGACTATCGCCTCACCCAAGGGATGCTCCGAGCCTTTTTCAGCTGAGGCCGACAGCCGCAGCAGTTCTTTAAGATCAACCGAACCGGTTGTGATTATATCCGTAACTACCGGTTTCCCTTCGGTTATCGTACCTGTTTTATCAAAAACGACAGTTTTGATTTTATGGGCTGTTTCAAGAGCCTCCCCGCTTTTTATCAATACTCCGTATTCAGCACCCTTTCCGGTCCCCACCATGATCGCTGTGGGAGTTGCCAGCCCGAGCGCGCAGGGACATGCAATTACAAGCACTGAAATGAATATGGTCAATGAGAATATCACCGACTGGCCTGAAATAAACCAGGCCAACCCCGAGATAACCGCGATAGCCATGACGACAGGCACAAAATAGCCGGCAATTATATCGGCCATCTTTGCAATCGGAGCTTTTGAGCCTTGCGCGTCTTCCACCAGCTTTATTATCTGGGCCAGAGTGGTATCTTTTCCTACCTTTGTAGCTTTAAACTTAATAGTTCCATTTTTATTGATACTTGCGCCGATCACCGTATCTCCAGGATTCTTCTCCACCGGAATGCTTTCTCCGGTAAGCATTGATTCATCTATCGATGTTCTCCCTTCTATCACTTCACCATCTACGGGTATTTTCTCACCGGGCTTTACCAGGATGATGTCCCCTACTTCAACCTCTTCGATAGGGATGACCATCTCCTTGCCGTCATGTATTACTATTGCCGTTTTCGGAGCCAATCCCATCAGTTTTTTTATAGCCTCTGAAGTCCTGCCCTTGGTTACCGATTCCAAAAATTTTCCCAGCAGGATCAATGAAATAATGACGCCCGCCGACTCAAAATACATGTCATGGGCATATTCTTTCTTTCCGTTCATTATCTGGATAATTGCGTATATACCGTAAATAAACGCAGCGCTGGTACCTACCGCAATCAATGAATCCATATTAGGTTCGCGCCTTATAAGCCTGCTGAAGCCGACGGTATAAAATTTATACCCGGCAATGAACGAAGGGATCACCAGTATAAGCTGGGCAAGACCGAAATTTAAAGGATGCATATGGGGTGATATGATATCGGGTAAAGGAAGGCCTATCATGGGACCCATGGCAATATACAGTAGAGGCACGGTAAAAATGATGGAGAATAAAAACTTATTCCAGAGGGTTTTTACTTCCTTTTCCCTGTCTTTCTTTTCATAATCGGCCTGCTGTCCTGTTTCAATATCAAGGGCTTTATACCCGGCTTTGGAGACAGCATCCTTTATTTGCGAAATCCGGACTTTGGAAGAATCGTACACGATTTTTGCTTTTTCGGTAGCCAAATTCACGCTTACCTCATTTATGCCTTCCAGCTTTCCTATTGCACGTTCAACTGCCCTTACACAGGCAGCGCATGTCATTCCAGAAATAGGCAGAATGATCTCACGTTTGCTTTCATTATCATCCTGTACGCCATAACCGGCTTTTACGACGGCATCCCTGATTTTTCCCAAATCCGTCTTTGTATCATCGAATTCAACCGTAAGCTTTTCAGTCGCAATATTGACATCGGCAGCGATTATACCGTCTATTTTGCGTACGCTTCTTTCAACAGCCTTAGCACAGGAAGCACAAGTCATGCCTGTGATACCTAATGTCACTTTTTTCATATTTCCACCTTCCTGTTTTCTGTTATTTTAAATATTTATCAAGTAAATAGATGATTTCATCCACTTTTTGATTACCAGCAGCCTCACCTTCGCTAAAAGCCGCCCTGACACAATGTTTGATATGCTGGTCAATAATCTTTAAGTTGGCTTTTTTCAAAAGTCCCTGAACTGAAAGTATTTGTTTGGATATATCCACACAGTACCTGTCATCTTCCAGCATTTTGATTATTCCCTCTATTTGACCTTTTACGGTTTTTAACAGATTCATGACCTGCACTTTTTCCACATTCTGCATTCTCATCGCTCCTCCCTACCCCACCACGGGTGGGGGTTATATCCTAATTATATACCTTCAATATTATTTGTCAAGCCGATTAATTTTTTCGAACATATATCATTCATTGTGAAACTCTTTTTTCAAATCGATAAACTTATTAATTTAATTAACAGACAAAAATAAACACTTTCATGCATATTGCCAATATTATTGAGCTTAGTATACATAATACATTATGGTATAATTAGGAAGTGCTAAAACTCCCTCGCCTGTTATACTGTTTTCAGAACCGAAGTTGTCTTTCAGGTTTGGGAACGGTTATAACTTATTTTGAACGGCCGCTCTCACAACCGAAAAGTAGGTTTGCTTCAGTTTCAAAGGCGAAAAAACCAGAGCAGATAATGACCCGCTGCTGCGGTATCGAATCCTGCATGCTGTCAAATCACGGCAGGTATTTTATAATTATTAATTAAAAAGGAGCAGATTAGGCGAATCATGATTACTAAGGCACTTGTCATTTTTATTCTTACATATGTTTTGTTGCTGACCCTTCCTAAATACAGAGCTTATATCGCACTGGCTTCGGCAGCAGTATTCGTCATAGTCGGAATTCTGCCGATTGATGAGGTTTTATCTTCGGTGGACTGGAATGTTATTCTTATGATAGCAGGCACAATGGGGATCGTTTACTTCTTTATCGAATCCAAGATTCCCTGCCGACTGGCTGATATTATTATTGAAAAAGCACCGAATGTCAAATGGGCAATTATTGCTTTGTCGCTGTTCGCAAGCATTATTTCTGCCTTCATTGACAATGTGGCGACGGTATTGATGATTGCGCCGGTAGCTTTAACTATATCCAAAAAGCTTAATATGTCGCCCGTCAAAAGTATAATTGCCATCTCAATATCATCGAACCTTCAGGGAGCTGCCACTCTTGTGGGTGATACTACTTCCATACTTCTTGGTGGTTATGCCGATATGAACTTTCTGGATTTCTTCATTTTCAAGGGCAGAATAGGTATGTTCTGGGTAGTCCAGTTAAGTGCTATCGTTGCTTCTCTCATTTTGCTTTATGTATTCAGGAAAGACTCACAACCCATCCATGCTGAAGGGTGTACCGAGGTGACAGATTATTTCCCTTCATATCTTCTTTTGGGAACTATCCTGCTTTTAATCTTGGCTTCTTTTATCCCAGGAACTGTGAAAATCGGTTCAACAGTGATCAATAAACCATCCGCAATTAACGGGCTTATCTGTCTGGGACTTTTTATCATTGGTTTAATCAGAGAATTGATATTGAAGAAAGATTTCAGTGTAATAAAAAATACCCTCAAGGAGATAGATTATTTCACCCTCCTCCTTTTGACAGGTCTGTTCGTAGTCATAGCAGGTATAACGGAAGCAGGCGTGGTTGCTGAAATAAGCAGAATATTCATCACAATTGCAAAGGATAATGTATTTATGATCTATTCCATTTTAGTATGGTTTTCTGTCCTGTTTTCGGCTTTTATAGACAATATACCATATGTAGCAACAATGCTGCCGGTGGTTGAGGGAATCGGCGCTATATTAGGCATTGATCCGACCATCCTTTATTTTGGGTTATTATCCGGAGCCACATTGGGAGGAAACCTTACTCCTATAGGCGCCTCTGCCAATATAACGGGGCTTGGGATCCTTCGCAGGGAAGGATACGAAGTAAGTTCAAAAGAATTTATGAAAATAAGCGTACCTTTTACCTTATCTGCCGTACTTACAGGCTATATTCTGATTTGGTTGATTTGGGCATAGAGTATCGATCAGGGGATAACTCATCAGCCATCCCCTGTTATTTATTGAATCAGTTCCGCTACTTCATTATTCCTGATAATATCAGAGAATTCCTTAGAGTTATCAATACTCTCGGAAATAATTATGCCTCCGGCAGCAACATCTCCCTTTTGGTGAAAGTCGGAGCCTGAAAGCATAAGAAGCTGGTTTTTCAGCGCATATTCGTATGCCAGGTCGTTGTTGGAATTATGCCTGGGATTTCCGTTAAATATTTCAATACCGTCCAGCAATTCAGGCGGCGCCGGTATCATTGCCGGTCTGAAAGGATGAGCCTGAAATATCAGGATGTTTTTATCTTTTGTCAATTCCCTGAATCCTTTCAAATTCAATTTATAAAGTTCCTTATTTTCTCTCAGAAAATCTTCATCAAACCCGTAAACCAGATAATCATTCGCATTCTCGATAAATCTTATCTCCATTCCGAGCAAGACTTTCAGCCCCAGCTTTTTTCCGGATTCCAAAGCCATATTGTATCCTTTCAGGTAGCGATCTATTTTTTCGTCCCAGGAGAGACTGTATAAACTTTCAAAAAAAGAATCGCAGTAGTGATCGGTAATAACTATGCCGTGATATCCGGCATCCTTATACAGTTTTACCACCTCAATGGCCGGTACTTTGCCGCAGGGACTGACCTCTTTTGTATGTACATGGGTGTCGTATTTATATATTGCCATGTTTATAAATGTCCTCCGATTTCTGTTGTGTTAATTATATTATATAAGACCTCTGATATAATAACACGATACGGCGCAAAATCAAGTACAACGAACAATTGTATTTTCTTACAGCTTCGGAATAAGTACGCTTCTTTAATCATACTTTTCTATGAGGCGGTGAACGAATGTCCGACTTTTTATCGAATCTGGTAAACAATTTCCTGATAGCTTTCGGGGTGATAGTCGGAGCGAGCTTTTTCGCCGGAATAGGTGCCGTCATTACCGATCATCCTCCTCTGAAAGCCATGCTTGACCTTGCAAGATCCATAAAAATCTGGGCAATGGCAGTTGCCCTTGGGGGCACTTTCTCCTCATTTGCAGTTATAGAAAAAGGCCTCTTTCAGGGAGAAATCAAAACAATATTAAAACAGGCCATTTACGTTCTGACGGCAATTTTGGGAGCAAATACAGGATATCTTTTTATTAAGCTGATACACAGGTGTGGCGCATTATGGCACGGCACAGAATGAAAGCCAAAGCCAATAAGTATTTTCTAAATTTCTATGCAGGACTGATAACCGGGATACTCACCGGCAGTATACTTGCTTCTGCGCTGATAAGCTATAGGATAGACACTTTCTACGAAAGGATCGCAGCTCTCGAAAACACTATAATGGAAAAAGACGCTAAGCTTGAAAGTTTAGAAAAATCAATCAATTCAAAGAAATATGTCTTGAAAGAAATAGAAGTAATATTGTTATATAACGAAAATGATATTGATGACCTGGAATTCATGCATATCGAAAAAACGGTAAAGGAAAAATACAATGTTTTATTAGGCAACGAGATAAAAAGCATAGATCCGGACATAATAACCCTTATTATCGACAAAAGGATCCTGAGGATGAACGGGAAGGAGATTCAGTTACATGTAAATAAGCTGATGCTATCTGAAATCCTGAAGTTGTGGATAGAAATAAATGTGCTGTAAAAAAACTGTCTTTATGCCCGATATGGTTTTTTTGACATACTTTTTCTTAATAGTTTATAATTACTTTAACCGATTCACTTGTTATAATTACTTTAACAGATTCACCTGCTCGTTTTAATGCTATAATCAAATGAATTATCAAAAATCAGGGAGTGTGTCATAATGTTTATTAATGATGCGATATGGCTTGCCCAAAATGAAAATCCGGTTTATCTTCTTCCCAAAATGGCCAATCGGCACGGTCTGATCGCGGGTGCGACCGGTACCGGTAAAACAGTAACTCTAAGGGTATTGGCTGAATCATTCAGTGATATGGGTGTACCTGTTTTTCTGGCAGACGTTAAAGGTGATCTTGCAGGTCTGGCAGCAAAAGGCGCTGATTCGCAGGCTATTCAGGAAAGATTGTCGATGCTTGGTATACAGTCGTTTGAATTCAAATCATTTCCTGTGAGATTCTGGGATATTTTCGGTGAAAACGGACATTCGCTGCGTACAACCATTTCAGAAATGGGTTCTTTGCTTCTGTCAAGGCTTCTGAATTTGAATGAGACTCAATCAGGAATACTTAATATTGCTTTCCGTATAGCCGATGAGCAAGGCTTACTACTGCTGGACATTAAGGATTTACGGGAAATGATCAGGTATGTGGGGGACAATGCCAGAGAACTTACCATGAGATACGGCAATATTTCGCCCCAAAGCATCGGTGCGATCATGAGAAGCCTTATCGCATTGGAAGACCAGGGCGGCGACCTATTCTTCGGAGAGCCGGCTTTAGATATCAGGGACTGGATGCAGAAAGCTCCCGACGGGCGCGGTTACATAAACATTCTTCATAGTGTGCGTCTGTTTAATTCCCCACTGCTTTATTCTACATTCCTGCTATGGATGCTTTCGGAGCTATATGAAACCCTCCCTGAAGCAGGAGACCTGGAAAAACCCAAGATGGTATTTTTCTTCGATGAAGCCCATTTGTTATTTGAAGATACTCCAAAAGTCCTTCTCAATAAAATTGAACAGGTGGTACGCTTAATACGTTCAAAGGGTGTCGGCATCTTCTTTATTACTCAGAATCCGGCTGATCTGCCACAGGATGTTTTAGGACAACTGGGAAACAAGATCCTGCATGCTTTAAGAGCGTATACTCCTTCGGAACAGAAGAAAGTAAAGGCAGCTGCCGATGCTTTCCGCCCAAATCCGGAATTCAATACCGAAGAGGCTATTACGAACCTTGCAACAGGCGAAGCATTGATTTCCTGTCTTGATTCCGACGGTCGTCCTTCGGTTGTCCAGAGGGCATATATCCTCCCTCCTCAGAGCTCACTCGGAACTTTGGACGAGCTGACAAGGAGAGGTATTATCAATAACTCTCCTTTAGGTGAGAAATATGACACTGCTATAGACCGGGAATCGGCTTACGAGATATTACAAGCCAGATCCCTCAAGGAACAGCAAAGAAACCAGAAAGGAAAAGAACCGACTCAAAAGGAGAAGCAGCAGCGTAAATCGCCCGGACGACCGAAAACTTCCATGATAGAAAAGGCTGCAAATTCTGCCGTTACCGCAATAGGCCGTGAACTGGGAAGAACATTGATAAGAGGTATATTGGGTTCGCTTAAAAAGTAGCGATTTTATTAGAAAAATTTAATTTTATTACTGCTCTACAAATGGTTAATAAAGATATATACTGGATTTATATTTTATATGCAATTACCCGGTTCCCGGAATATAGCAGCATAAAGATGAGTACTCCTTAAAGCATTTGGAAACGGATTCTGCCGAGCTTCCCGGGAATAATGGAATATTTATTCTTAGTTGTAATTGCAATGCTGAAATATTTAATAAAATATTCAGCCGGAATATTACAAATCATATTTATTGAAAGGAGATTTTTTATGGGACTTATAAGAGCTGCCGTAGGCGCGTTAGGTGGAGTACTGGCCGATCAGTGGAAAGAGTTCTTCTATTGCGAGGCAATGCCGAAGGAAGTTTTGGTAACTAAAGGGAAAAAACGTATTACCGGACGTTCTTCCAATGTCAAGGCTACTGATAATATCATTTCAAACGGGTCAGGCATAGCCGTGGCAGACGGTCAATGTGTGATCATAGTTGAGCAGGGGCGAGTAGTTGATGTTTGTGCTGTGCCGGGTGAGTATACATATGATACTTCCAGCGAACCAAGCTTATTTACCGGAAATCTTTCGGAAAGCATTAAAGAAACTTTTAAGACCATAGGCAAAAGGTTCACATATGGCGGGGATCCCGGGAAAGACCAGCGCGTATACTATATTAACACAAAAGAAATAGTCGAAAACAGATTTGGTACTCCGACCCCCATTAATTTCCGTGTTGTTGACCGTAATATAAATCTTGATGTTGATACATCGGTCCGCTGTTCCGGCATATATTCATACAGAATTGTGGACCCGTTATTATTCTATACAAATGTATGCGGAAATGTCGAATCCGAATTCACCCGTGATGAAATCGACAGCCAATTGAAAGCTGAATTTATATCGGCGCTTCAGCCAGCGTTTGCGAAAATTTCAGAGCTTCAAATAAGGCCCTATGAGCTGTCTGGTCACACCGAAGAACTGGCCCAGGCCATGAATGAAGCCCTGACAAAGAAATGGCTGAACTTAAGAGGTATCGCAGTTGTATCGGTCGCACTCAATAACATCACTCTTCCCGATGAAGACAGCGCCATGTTAAGAGAGGCACAGCGTCTTTCCATATTGAGAAATCCGACTATGGCTGCGGCAACACTCGTCGGCGCTCAGGCAGATGCCATGAAAGCAGCTGCATCAAACACAGCCGGAGCCATGACAGGCTTTATGGGGTTGGGTATGGCTCAGCAGGCCGGCGGCATGAACCCACAAAACCTCTATGCCATGGGACAGCAACAACCCCAGCAGACCACTCCTCAACAGGCTTCAATCGGCAGTTCAAACTTATGGACATGTACATGCGGTACTCAAAATTCCGGCAAATTCTGCACCAACTGTGCTAATCCCAGGCCCACATCTTCTTCCCCCTGGACCTGCTCCTGCGGCACCGCCAACACAGGCAAATTCTGTTACAATTGCGGTAAACCGGCACCAGCAGGTAATGTTCGTTACCGTTGCGACAAATGCGGGTGGGAACCGGAAAATCCCGCTCAGCCGCCTAAATTCTGCCCTGAATGCGGCGATGTTTTCAATGATAA
>Ga0134101_1000297_pt1 | contig 59759 bp, 86 predicted proteins | sample 12_3_2metaG_FD_94446 | JGI IMG/M metagenome (GOLD analysis project Ga0134101, IMG submission 94446) | Switchgrass degrading microbial communities from high solid loading bioreactors in New Hampshire, USA - 12_48_3.3_201_A2 metaG | ecosystem: Engineered > Bioreactor > Semi-continuous > Anaerobic...
CAATATTTTAAAGACCATCCAAGAACATCAATAAGAAGCGTAATTGCTGAAGAATATCTTGATATTAAGTTGCCACAACGTGCAACATCTAAATCGGCAGGATATGATTTTTATAGTCCATTTAGTTTTGAATTAAATCCAGGTGAAACAATAAAAATCCCAACGGGAATTAAAGCATATATGCAAGACGATGAAGTTTTGAAGATACATATAAGAAGCTCGATAGGTTTTAAGTATGATGTTGTATTAAGCAACTCTACAGGGATTATAGATGCCGACTATTTTAATAATCCAAATAATGAGGGGCATATATGGATAAAATTAATCAATCATGGAGATAAAACTTTGTCAATCAACAAGGGCGAAGCCATCGCTCAGGGAATTTTTGAGAAATACCTAAAAGCAGATAATGATAAACCTGTAAAAGATGAAAGAGTCGGCGGCATAGGTTCTACTAATTCATAAGGGATAGGCTTTTTGCCTTCCCTTTATAGAAAGGATGATACATATGGCGAAATGTTCTGCAAAGTGTAAATATTATCAAGTTTATGTTGCAAGCAATAATAAAATTAAAGTTGTATGTGTGATAAGAGGACATGAAATTAAGAATATAAAAGAAAAAATGCCTAACATATATTATGATTGTGAGAAGTTTGTATTGAGCAAATAATATTAATATAAAAGGTGATTATATGAAAAGAATTAAATACGAAGTAGAAATTACATATGATGAAAAGACCGATATGGGATATATATATTTAGTACCTATACAAAAAGTAAAAGTTTCAGATACAAAAGGTAAATATCCTATATTATATGATGTTAATGAAAATAATCAAATACTTGGTATAGAGGTATTTCATGCAACTTTATGTTTTCCAGATGAAATTAAGGAATTATTTAATGAAAACCAAATTTGATTGAAAGGAGATATATATGATGATTAGTGAAAAAGACTATAATAGATTTTTAATGTTAAGAAAAAGATTGTTTAAACAGATAGAAAAACAACTAGAAGAAGATGGACATTGCAAATCATATGAAGGATTATTTACCATATCAATAGAATTTAATGATTATTTTGAGCAAGAAGATAATAAAAGTGAAATAAATTGTTGGACAATTAGTTTAGATTTATACTTAATCGCTCCAAACGGTAGACATCATCTTTGGACAGGAAAAACATTTAAAGAAGCTCTTGATGCTTGTGAAAAAGATATAAATACATGGATAAACTTTCACAAATAGTGTTTATTATATATCAATATAAAATAAATTGTTTAATGAAAACTAAATTTTATCAAAAGAAGGTGGAATAAAACAATGAGTAAAAGTGTATATTTAGTAACTGCTGGAAGTTATTCTGATTATCATATTATAAGAGCGTTTTTGGATAAAAACAAGGCAGAATCATATATGAAAGTTTGTGATGAGCCAGATTTAAACGAACTTGAAGAATATGAATTGTCAGATGATAAAATATTTACTCCTGTATATTATATTGATGTAGACTATTATATAGGCAAAATTCCATCTTACATAAATGATAAATATAATTTTGAAATTATTAAAAGTAATAGTTTGGATACTGATATAAACAATATGAATTTTACATGGTACGTTGATCATGGTACTTATCAATCTATAAGCATATATCGACCTATACATTCTAAAAATTTTAATGAAGACAAGTTAAAGAAAAAGTATCGTAAAATATGCGAAGATTTAGAAACACAGATTAAATCACTTAAAGAAATAGAAGGTTGGAATGAAAAAATGATTAGGGAATGGCTGGAAAACAAACAAAATATAATTCCAGAAAGTGAATAAAAGATTCATTTGATTGAAATAGTGGAGGATATATATGTCAAAAGAACTTAAACTTGTTAGTTTAACGGATTTAATTGCTTTGCTTCAGCAGATAGATACATCTGCAATGAATGATTGCTATTTACACAGAAACTATGATACTGGAGAAATGGAATTAAACATTGAACTTCATAATATATGTGAAGAAGATTTAACAAAGCTTAGAAGTAGATTAGTAGAAGTTAAGGGTTGTGCGTATTGGGAGTAATTTGCTTGATAAGCAAAACTAAAATTTAGTTTAAAATTACCACAACCAAATCCACATACAGAATAATGAAACTTGGTTTGTTTTATAAAAAACCACAAATAAATCTGCATACTCAATATTTTCAGGAGGTCATTTATGAAAATATTAGTTGAAAACGCTCCAAATACATGTTATGAATGTTTGTTTTTAGGTGAAGTAAAAAATAATACTCATTCTGGATGCACATTATTAAAAGTTAAGATACCGTTTGAAATAGGAATGACTACAAAACTTGGCAATTGTCCATTATTAGAACATAATACTACGTCAGAAAATTGTTGTCCATATAATAAACAAAAATAATGGAGGTATATTATGGATTACGAAAAACCACCTATAGGGGCATCGCCTTATTGGTACGTATATAAACACAGGATTAAAGATTTGAGCGAAGCAATAACTAGATATGCGGAATATAAGTTATTTGATGAACAGTATGCTAAATTAATAAAACAATGGGCTACAGAAATAATATTGTGTTGTGATAATTATATAAAAACTAGAGAAATAGAAAAAGAACTTGATAATTCATGAAAGGTGAGAAATATATGATGTTAAACAATAAACAAATTGCAGAAATTAAAGAATATTTTACTCGTAGTATGAAAGTTACAACATCGTCACTTATTCCAAGAATATCTAAGCATGGTCTTGACTTGATAAATACCATTGAAGTTCTGGAACAGGAAAATAAACAGTTGCAAACAAAACTCAAAGATTGGAAATATGAAACACAATGTCATATAGACGAAGTAATTGCAAGAGAAAAAGAAATAGAACGTTTGCGGATTCAGATAGCAAGTATGAAAAAGGCACTTAATTTAATTTTAGGCTATAGTAAAAATGGATGTATATATTTTATAGAAGAAATAGCAAAAGAAGCATTATCTGAAGATGTTACAGAAAAATACCACAATCCTGCTGATATAACTCTACTAAGAAAAGCAAAAGATTGCTTAAAACAGGGAATAAAGCAATTAGAAAAATATATTAATCGTTTTGAACAAACGCCTGAAGAAGATGCTTGTATTGAAATGCATGAAACTGTATTGGAAATAGATAAGATATTAGGGGAAATGGATAAGTGAATTTTGAAGAAGCAAGAACACTAATTGATGAATTGCACAGAGAAAATCGAATAACCGATAATGAATATAATACTCTAAGAGACTGTATTGACGAAGCAGAAAATAAATTAGACACCTTATTATCGCTTGTTCAATATCATATTGACGAATTAGAAGATATTGCAAAAAATGCAAGACGTGCTTTGAGAGGAATGTTTTAATACAATAGAGAGTTTTACAAAATATAAGTATAAAGGTGAGGTAAATATAATGGAATTATGGCAGTTACGACAATTTCAAAGTTTACCCTTAGAAGTTAAGATTGAAAAATCTAAACTAAGAATAAGAGAATGGTATGAAGCGTGGGACGGGAATGTATACATAAGTTTTTCAGGAGGAAAAGATAGTACAGTTTTATTACATATTGTTAGAGAATTATATCCCAAAGTTCCTGCTGTATTTGTAGATACTGGATTAGAATATCCCGAAATACGAGAATTTGTTAAAACAATAGATAATGTTGTTTGGCTAAAACCTAAAATAAGTTTTAGAGAAGTTATTAAAAAATATGGTTATCCTGTAATCAGTAAAGAACAAGCAGGATGGATTAAAGATTATCAAATTGGGAAAACAGAAAAAAGAAAAAATCGAATTAATAAAGTAAGTAAAAAATGGCAGTTTTTAAAAGATGCACCTTTTAAAATATCTGATGACTGTTGTAATGTATTAAAGAAAAATCCAGTAAAAGTTTACGAAAAAGAAAACAAACGATACCCATTTATTGGAAAATTAGCAGAAGAAAGTTATAAAAGAATCCAAGATTATTTGAAAACTGGGTGTAATGCTTTTAAAGCAAAAAGACCAGTTAGTAATCCTCTAGGATTTTGGACGGAACAAGATATATTAAAATACATAAAAGAATTTAATATACCTTATGCTAGTATATATGGAGAAATATTACAAGACGAAAGAGGTAAATACTATACTACAGGAGAGCAAAGAACAGGATGCATGTTTTGCATGTTTGGAGTACATTTAGAAAAAGAACCTAATAGATTTCAAAGAATGAAAATAACTCATCCTAAAATATATGAATATTGTATGAAACCAATAGAAGAAGGTGGGTTAGGATTAAGCAAAGTTTTAGATTACATAGGTGTAAAATATTAATATAATACTATGGGGGTATATATGACTGTCAAAGAAAAATTTAGATGAAGGGTATAATGCAAAATATAATTGTTGTGGATATGATTGCAATTGGTATGCTCCTGCCTTTAGGATAACTAAAGAAATTGATTTAGGTTATTATTCTTGAAAAGGACTTCAAAGAGATTATTGGGAATATAAAGAGAAATTTGATATTATGATTGCTGAAAACGCAGAAGAATTAGAAAGATTAGAAAAAGAAAGAATCAAAAAGCAATTAGAAGAACAAATTATTATGCTTCAGAAACGTCTTGAAAGTTTACAATAAAATAGGAATTTTATCAAAAATATTAATATAAAAGTTTGGTGGTGAATTATGAAAATTAAAATTATAAAAAGCGATGGATATGAATGGTATAAAGACTGTATAGGTAAAGAATTTATAGTTCAATCTGAAAGTAGAAAGAGTGGTAAAGGTAAATATGTTGTAAGATTGAATAAAGAAGATAGATACTTAATGAATGGATATAATTATGGGTGGGTTTTAAAAGAACATTGTGAGGTAATTGAAATATGATAAGAAATGGAATTAATTTTATGCTTAAACCTCAAAAAAATCTAAAGTGTCCTATATGTGGTAAAAAGTGTTATTTACATGAAAGAACAGGCAATTATGCTTGTATAGATTCTAATTGTGATTTTGCTATAGGATCAAAGGAATATTACCTAAAATTATTTAGGAGGCGTATTTATGAATATAAATGAAAAAATAAATTTAACTATCAATTCACACATAACTAAAAATTGCGAAAAATTATTTATTGAAGATATTCAAAAAGTAGAAGTAAAAGAACGTTCTAAACTACAAGATGCTAAATATATAATATTATTTTTGTCTATACAACTTAAATCAGAGCCTATTTTAGATTATAGAAACAAAAATGAAATTTATATAACTATTTCTCCTAAAATTAAATCATATACAATTTTTAGGTCTGAAGAAAACTATAATAAGTATATTGAAGAAGAGTTAAATGATAATGATTTATATTTAAGTTGCAATGTTGTTAATGGAAAAATAATAATATAAAATTAAGGTGGTGCTAGCATCAATTGCTTGAAATAAACAAAATATATAATATGGATTGTATTGAAGGAATGAAATACATAGATGATAAAAGCATAGATATGATTCTATGTGATTTACCATATGGAGTTAGCAAATGTAATTGGGATAAAACTATTCCTCTAAACCCATTATGGGAGCAATATAGTAGAATTATTAAAAACAATGGTGTCATAGTTTTGTTCGGTAATGAACCTTTTAGTAGTTATTTGCGAATAAGTAATATTAAATTTTATAGATATGATTGGATATGGAAAAAAAGTAGACCAACAGGATTTTTAAATGCTAAAAAAATTCCATTGAAAGAGCATGAAAATATAATGGTTTTTTATAAAAAATTACCTATTTACAATCCACAAGGTATTGTTGTTGGGAATTTTAATAATTTCAGAAAAGCTAAATTAAATAAAAATAATGATATTTATGGTAAAGAAAAAGAGTTTGGAATATCTAAAATAGGTAATTATCCTACTACTATATTGGAATTTCCAAGTGTAACAAACAAAGAACGAGTTCATGAAACCCAAAAACCTGTAGCATTATGTGAATATTTAATTAAAACTTATACTAATGAAAATAACATAGTTTTAGATAATTGTATAGGCTCAGGTACAACTGCTATAGCTTGTATAAATACTAATCGTAATTACATAGGCTTTGAATTGGATAAAAAATATTACGAAATTGCAAAAGATAGGATAAATAAGCATATTTTAGATAATAATTTGCAGAATAGATATAGTTTAATTGCATAATATTTAAATAAAACTGCGATTTTATTTAAAATAAAATATTTATAAAAAACACAAAAAAAACAATTCAATAAAATATAAATATAAAATAGGGGAAGTATGTATGTATAAGTATCCAATAGCTTTAACTCAACAATTTAAGTTTTGTGGAAACCCATTCAGAATTGATACATATAAAGGATGTAATTTTGGGTGTAAATATTGTTATGCTAATTCAAGAAATGGGAACTATTCAAGTGATTTTGATGTTGCTGATTTTAATATTATAGAAAAGTTATTTTATAAGGCATTTGATACGCAAAAAGCATATAAAGATATAAATATTGAATTACTAAGACATAAAGTGCCATTACATTTGGGAGGTATGTCAGACCCATTCCAAGATAGAGAGTGGGAATATGGCTTAACTTATAAGTTTTTACAATTAACTAACAAATATAATTATCCAGTGATGATTTCTACAAAATGTGCTAATTTACCTGAAAAATACTGGAATATATTAAATCCTAATATTCATGCTTTTCAAATTAGCTTAATTGGATTTAATGATAATTTTATTAAAGTACACGAAATTAATACTCCAACTGCTACAAAAAGAATAGAATTTATTAAGCTATTACATAATAAAGAATTTTGGGTAGGATTGCGTATTCAACCTTTGATTGATATTTATGAAGCAATTTCACTTATTAAAAATGTAGAAGATTATATTAACTATATTACTATAGAACATTTAAAAATACCTAAAGATAATAAAACAGTATTTGATACATACAATAAAATTCTCAATGTAAAAGAAAATTATTATGATTATGGAAGAAGAAACTATGAATTAAAGAAAGAAATAAAAGAAAAGAATGTGCAACAAATTAAAAATATTACAAAAATTCCTGTGGGAGTAGGCGATAATGATTTACATAAACTTACAGATACTAGATGTTGCTGTGGTATAGATACAATAAACGAAAACTTTAATAATTGGATGAAATATAATGAAACATATTTTGTAACTGGGAATTACTACAAAGATGGAATATGGTATCCAAAATCGAATTGTAGAAATTGTTTTAATAGTAACATGAGAGTATCTGATAAGTTTAAAACAGTAAAAGATTATGTTGATTATTATATGCAAAAAATTAATACATAATATTAAAATAAAAGTGTCATTTTATTTTGAACAAAATATAAATATAAAAGCGAGGTAGATAATTTGATTGTATGTTACAAATGTGGTGTTTCAGATGGAGAAGCCAAATTGTATAGTACATTTGGTAAATACATATGTAAAAAATGTTTAGACAAAAGAAAAACAGGCAGACAAGGACATAGTGGAATGATATACGATCCAAATGTTAAGGAAGAAGATTTTTATGATAATAGTATAGCAAATAAAAAACTATATTTAAAACAAGTTCCTAAAAGCCATAAATTGTTTGTTAAATGGTTTATAGAACATTATCCTGAAAGCAAGGGAATAGTAGGTAGACAAATAAATTTTTTAATATACTCTTATGGAAAACCAATTGGTATTATAGGCTTTGCTTCTCCACCTTTGAATTATAAAAAGTTTAATGAATTTTTTAATTTAGATGAAAAGCAAAAACCAAGTGAAAATGCAAAATTGTTTTTAAATAATAATGTTTTTAGAATAGTACATACAGAAAAAAATTTAGGAACACAAGTTTTAAAATTAGCAAGACAACAAGTCTATGATATTTACAAAGAAAAGTATAATCAAGAATTATTAGGCTTAGTTACTTTTGTAGAACCTCCACGAACAGGAGCTTTATATAAAGCTGATAATTGGATTTATATAGGAGAAACACAGGGAATTGAGGTAAAACGCAGGGGTGATACATGGATAGAAAAGTCTTATATGCAAGGCGATAAAAAATACATATATGGTTATAAATATAAAAACAAAAATATATATTGATTATTATAAAAATAAGACATATAATTATTATAAGATAGGAGGTGTAATATATGCAAGTTTGTGAAATATGTGGTGAACTAACAGAAAATTATTCTACTTGTGATTCATGTGAAGCCATTTATTGTATTGAACATTTAGGAGAATTTAATGAATGTCCTATATGTGAACATGAACACACTATTAAAGAAAATTTCTAATCAGTGAAGATATTGATGTTGTCAACAATTTAAAAACAGGCTTTTATAATATATAAGAGATTGATATAAAATATTAAAATAAAAGTTTGACTTTATTCAAATCGGAGGTTAAATATGACCAATATATTATGGGTATTATTAGCGCATTACATAGCAGATTATCCACTACAAGGCGATTTTCTAGCACAAACAAAAGGTAAGTATTGGTATAGCTTGCTAGCACATTCTATTATATATGGCTTAACTATTGCATTATGTTACAAATTAATAGGTGTGTTCGCTATATGGAAAGCAATAGTATTAATAGGGAGTCATATGATAATAGATTATAAAAAAGCAACAGCTAAGAATAAAGATAAAGCATTAACTACATATCTATATATTGACCAAATTTTGCATCTTATTATTAATATAATTTTGTTATTAATATAAATTAAGAAGGTGATTATATGTGTTTAGAATGTCTACATACTCCATGCCATCCACGTTGCCCAAATGCACCAGACCCACCTGTAGTATATTATTGCGACTTATGTAACGAAGAAATACGAGAAGGTGACGATTATTATGATTTTGGCGAAGAAAAATATTGTTATGATTGTGTACAAGAAGCATTTAGAACAGCAGAAGTAGAAGAATAAAATTCAAGATATACTATTGACAAAATATTAATATAAAATTATAATGATTATTAAGGAGGATATAAATATGGATGAAAATAAAGCGATTCAAAATCCTGAAAATACATGTTTTAACTGTCTTAAAGAAACAATTGTATATAAGATAAATATTCCAGCTTTAGGATGGGGAAGTCAATTCGATAATTTTTCTACTAGAATTCAACTGTGTGATGATTGTTATTCAGTAACTAATCCCGATTGGTGGAAACTAAATGTAATTAAAGGTAAAACTGATTTAGAAGGTGAACATTATGAATATGAAGATGAAATTTTGAATTTTGTAAATCAAATGCCATTAGCAGGACAGGAATTATTTTATAATAGGTATGCTACTGGTGAGTTTGCAAGCTTTCATATGGAAGCACAGGATTGGATTGACTATAAGTTAGACATACTTCCACATGAAAAATGTAAGGAGTATGGTCTATATTCGCCACAGGAAATACAAGCATATAAAGAAAGATTCCCTAAATGTCAGCATGTGTTTAATGTAGTATATAATGACGTATCTATAGGCTGTTGGTGTCCTTTTGGAGCATATGGTGAATTTGAACAAAAAACAGGGAGAAATATTTGTGATGAATGTTATGAATGTAAATATTTTGAAAAAAGAAGAACTCCAATAAAATATATTTCAGAAAAAGATTGGAAAGATTATAAGATATATTATATTGCTAAACTAAAGGAAGAAGAATTTAGCAGATTTAAAAATTATTAATATAAAATTCATCTACATAGAAAATAAGCAAAGAGGTGATTTAAAGTGATAAGGGAAGATGAATTTATAATTGAATGGGATGAATATGGGTATCCAACACAAGAGTCTCTTGAAAAATTAGAACAGATATTAAATGGTAATGATATACGCAAAGCTATAAAAGCATTTTATTCAGCACTTAAAGAAAATTATTACCCTGATTATTGTGGGTCTACAGAAGTTGAAGTGCGTGGAAAAATAGAAAAGGTATGGGAATACCATACTGGAGGTTGGAGTGGAAACGAAGATATAATTCGTGTTTTAAAAAACTCTTGGGTTTGGTCACTTACTTTTGAACGGTATGACGCAGGAGGACATTATTACTTTGAACCAATAGAAAAATGGGAAAATACATTAAAAAATAATAAACAGGATTTTGGGGATATATAGCAAATGGGTTTTATACAATATTAATATAATGACAGTTTAGTTTAATTGCATAATTTGTATTAGGAGTGATGCGTTATGAATTATTATTTTTGGGTCAATGGATATGATAGTGCTGGCGTAGTTAAAGCTGAAACAATTGAAGAAGCAAAGCAAAAGGTGATAATGTCACAAGGGAATTATACTACTATTTATTCACTTGATGATGAAGATTATGATAATTATGATGTAGCAGTATTAATTTTGGAATAAAATGGATATTTTATTAAAAAATTAATATAAAAGTGAGGTAGATATATTGCTTGAAATAAATAAAATATACAATATGGATTATTTAGAAGGAATGAGATTGATTGATGATGAGAGTATAGATTTAATAGTAACTGACCCACCTTATAAAGTTACAGTAAAAGGAAATGCGGGTAATAGTGGTGGGATGATGCGAAAGAAACTATCTATGAAAGGAAAAATATTTGAGTGTAATGATATTAAACCTATTGATTATATACCTGAATTTTATAGAGTGCTAAAAGATGGTTCACACTGTTATATAATGACTAACCATGTGAATTTGCAAGAAATATTAAATACTGCAACAAATTGCGGGTTTAAATTTATTAAATCATTAATATGGAATAAAGGAAATAAAATAATGGGGCACTATTATATGAGCCAATTTGAATACATTTTATTTTTTAGAAAGGGAAAAGGTAAAAAAATAAACAATTGTGGAACTTCTGATATTTTAGATATCCCTAATAAAAAATTAAAAGATGAAAAAGGTAATAATTTACATGATACTGAAAAACCTGTTGAACTTATGAAGATTTTGGTAGAAAATTCATCACAAGAGAAAGAGATTGTATTAGACCCTTTTATAGGCATAGGTACGACTGCAATAGCTTGTATCAACACGAATCGTAATTACATAGGCTTTGAATTGGATAAAAAATATTACGAAATTGCAAAAGATAGGATAAATAAGCATATTTTAGATAATAATTTGCAGAATAGATATAGTTTAATTGCATAATATTAAAATAAAATGACAATCTTATCTTAATATTAATATAAAAGTGAGGTTGATAAGTTGATTGAACTAAACAAAGTATATAATAAAGATTGCTTAGAATTTATGAAAGAAATACCTGATGAATACATAGATTTAATAATTGCAGACCCGCCATATTTTGGCGTTGTAAAAGATGAGTGGGATAATCAATGGAAAAATGATTATAATAAGTTTAAAGACTGGATAGAAAAAATCATAATTGAATTTGAAAGAATTTTAAAAGTAAGTGGTTCAGTTTATTTCTATGGCTGGTTTTTAAATATGCTTCCTTTATATGATGTAATAAATAAATACTTTTTTATAAGACAAAATATTACCATACATAAGGGAATTAAGTCTATAGCAGGAAGAACATCAAATAAGTTAAAAATGTTTCCTACTGCAACTGAATACATATGGATACTAACTAAACAGGATACTATAGGGAAACTTAAAGATGGAACAAGCATTATAGACCCCATGCATGAATACCTAAATAAAGCTAGAACTGAAGCAGGATTAAGTTTAAAAGATATAAATAAAATATGGGGACATCCAGAAAATTCAGGAACGGCTGGACATAAGTTTTTAGATAAGTCACAACCTCAGCCAATGTCAAAAGAAAAATACGAACAATTAAAACCTTACATGAATTTACCATTAACTTATGAAGAAATGATTTATACATATGAAAGTAGAAGAATAAAGTTTAATCTTCCTCAAGGTGTTACTGATGTATGGGAAATAGATTTTTATAAAGATGAAAGATGGGGACATTCAACACAAAAGCCTTTAGAATTATGTGATAGAATAATTAAAGCAAGTTCTGACGAAGGAGATTTAGTATATATACCATTTGCAGGAAGTGGTAGCGAAATAATTGCTTGTATTAAAAATAAAAGAAATTACATGGCAACCGAAATAAATAATGATTATATTATAAATATAATAATACCGAGAATACAACAACATATGGGAAACACTGTATAATTTCAATAAAATTACATTTTTATTTAAAGGTAGGTACTATTTATGTTGAGCATGGATGAATGGAACAGGCTTTATGAGATTGAAGAAAATGTTGATACTTTGTCATATACGCAAGACGATGTTAAATTCTTGATTAAGATTATTTATAAACTAAAAGGAAATTTAATTGACCATAGGACACATGACCGAATACAAGAAATAATTAGTAATTTACCTATTCCTGACGCAGATGAAGAAACTATATTAGGAAATTTGCGTATATTGAAGAATTTGAGCGAAGGGAGATGGGATTAATGATACTAAAAAAGCAGTTAATAATGAACATAGGTAAAACTGAAAATGACCTTATTATAACTGAAACAATGGTTAAAAATTCGTTAGATAGCTTTGTTAATAAACCAATTGTGCAATTTGCTAATCCACTCGGTAATTCAAAAATAATAGGTTATATTCAAGGTAATATTTGTATTGAAAACAATGATGTTTATGCAGATATTTTTCTTATTGATTCTTGTAAAGATGAATGGAAAGGTAAATACGATAATTGGGGAATAACATTAGATGATGACAAAGAAAGTTTTCAGTTAGATTTTATAGAAGTGTTTTAGAAATACTATATAATATTAATATAAAAGGGTGATAAATTATGACATTAAATGAATTTATTGAAGAATTACTTAAACTTCAAAAAGAAGGTAAGGGTGAATATAAAGTAAGAGGATGCTGTTGGGGTGATGAGTGGGATATAGATGAACCACCAATTGTATTCGATGATATAAAAGAAATTCATATATAAAGTGAGGTTGAATCACATGGAATACAAATTTAAAGCATGGGTGAAGCCAGTAATAGAAGATGGAGAAGTTGTTTATACAGGTTGTATGGTTGATGTCTGGGGGATTGATTTTAAGAGAAGGAAGATAATTTATTATGAACCCTTTGACTTGTTACCGATGATAGGTACAAAAGAAGAGCTTAGTTTTGACGAAATAGAATTATTACCATACATAGGTTTGAATGATATAAATGGTAAAGAAATATATAAAGGAGATATATTGAAATTTACACATGAAAGAGAAGATTTTAAAAATGAAAATGCGAAGATAGTTGTTGAAATACCAAAAATATATTCAGTAATGTCCAATCCATATAATCATAGCTTTGAGATTATAGGTAGTGTTTATACTAATCCAGAGTTATTGGAGTGATATATATGATGATAAAATATTATAAAGCTATAAAATGCAACTGTGGAAATCTTATTTATCCATGTTTTCATGAATTATATTTTAATATGATTAATGGAGAAATATTCGATAATCTAACCGACGATATAGTTTGTGATAAATGTGGAACAGTTTATGAACTCCTTGATATGAAATTTATACCTCAATTTGAAAGGAAGAAACAACATGAACGATAATTTTCAAGTAGATTATGAGCCTAATAAAAGAGAACTACATATCAATTTACCCGAAGAAGTTTGGGATAAAATTGATAATATAATTTTCACAAGACACTTTAAGCCAATTAAAAAGATAAAAGTTTTCCAAAAAGAAAAAATAGATGAAATATTCAAAGAAATAGATACTTCTCTCAAAGAAAAAAGAAAGCGAGGTTGAACAACGTGTCTGAAATTCCTGGATATTATAGTCAAGATGCCGTAGATGCACAACACGAACAAATGATGAAAGAATTTGGCATTTTAGGTGAAGAAATAGAAAATTTAAAAGCAGAAAATAAGCGATTAAAACAAGAAAGAGACAAATTAAAAGAAATATTAGATAAGCATGTTTTAATGAAAATGTACCCTGCAAAATGCACAGATAAAATACAAGTATTTGAAAGTAGAGAAGAATATAATGAAGTTATGAAATTTATATGGAAACTGATGAAAGAAGGTAATAGTTTATGATTTTAGCACAAGGAACAGAAAATGGGTTGAATTGGTCATTAGACGCAAAAGGTATGAATATCTATATTCGTATTGTTCAAGAGAGTACAAAAAAGGAATTTGTTAAAAAATATGAATGTCAATTTGAGCCAACATGGGGATATGATATTTCTGATGTAAACGCAGTTAATAAAATGTTGGATGATATGATTGAAGAAATTTTATTGAAGGATGATGTATCTTATGGATATTAAAGACTTAAATAAATACTATAAACGTACAGAAACAGAAAATATTCATATAGAAATTTTTAAAGAAACACCTGAATATAAATATTATCTTTTAGGTATAGCACAAGGTTTATATACAATTTATAAAGCTATGAGCGTATCTTTTGCTAAAAATGTTCGTACTGATGACTGGATGGGATTTATTAAAAAATTAGTCGCAGATGATAAAAAAGTCGAAGAATATTTTAATAGATTAATTGATGCCGATAATAAAAATTAGGAGTTGATATTATGTTAGGTAAAAAAATAGATAAAATATATGGTATTGATTATAATTCATATCTTTGTGCTGGAATAGGAAATCCTATAAAATTACAATTAGGAGAAAATACATTATTATTTACTACTGAATCAGAAATGCTTAAAGCACTAGAGGAATTAAAAGCAGACCATACAGTTGAAGAAATAAAACCTTTTACATCTACAATTAATAGAGAAGAATATAAAATATAGGTGGTGGTAATATGTACAACATAACATATGAAAGAATAGATGGAATTGAAAAATACTATGGGTGGTATTTAAAATTTCTTACATCTCATTTAGAAGAACTTGAATTAATTGATAAGAATATGACATTAAAGGAATTAGAAGATTATGTTCATAATAAACTTAAAAATTTAAATCTAATAATATAAATATAATACTGTAATGGAGGATGAATTATGAATATTAAATTAATAAATAGTTTAGAAAGCTATAATGGTGTTCCATTAGATGCATTACAACACATTCCTGAGATAAGTTTTTACAACCACAATTATTACATTGGACTACGTAGAGAAGGATGTGCCACATCAGATTTAATTTACGCAGAATCAGATGATGATAATTGTACCAGTTATTATTTAATAAATAAAAATAGTCAGCCAATATATTTTGGATATTCATTTACAAGCGAAGGAGATATTATTAGGACTGATTTAGATTTTTGAATAAAATTACACTGCTATAAGCGTATCTTTTGCAAAAAATGTTCGCACAGATGATTGGATTGGATTTATTAAAAAATTAGCTGAAGATGATAAAAAAGAGGTAAATATTATGAATATAAAAAACCTAATTGATAGCAAGTATAAAAAACAGATAAAACAATTAAAAAACCGAATGGAAGAGTTATCATCATTACCGCAAACATATAAATCAAGAGATAAAGTTTGGTTTAAAGAAACATATATAAAATCAAGGAAAGGACTTATTGTTTGTAGACAATACAGAAGTGCTAAAAAGAGAAAGAATACTTTATTTTTCCCTACAAAAGAATTAGCTGTTGAATATTATATTACAATCCCTAACAAAATATTTTTGTTATCATCTAAAATTATTGATGAAGTAATACCTGTTCAAATTGAAAACCAAATAAACCAATTTGTAGATATTAATGAGATTGAAATAGGAGATAAGAATTTATATTTGAATGAAATCTAATTTTGATTTAAACCTTGACAGAATATAAATATAATATTATAATGGAAAAGAGGTCGATAAATATAAATAAAAAATACAATATAATATATGCAGACCCACCTTGGAGTTATAGGGATAAGGCTTTAGCAGGAAATCGAGGTGCGTGTTGCAAGTATCCAGTAATGAGTATTAAAGAAATCTGCGAATTGCCAATACAAAGAATTGCTGCTGATGATTGCGTCTTGTTTATGTGGGTCACAATGCCAAAACTTAACGAGTGTTTTGATGTAATAACTGCATGGGGATTTGAGTACAAGACATGTGCTTTTACATGGGTTAAGCGTAATAAGAAGTCAGACTCATGGTTTTGGGGTATGGGTAGATGGACAAGAGCAAATGCTGAATTATGTTTGTTGTCAACTAAAGGTAATCCCAAAAGAGTTAGTGCCAGAGTCCATTCTATTATTGATACACCAATCGAAGAACATAGTAAAAAACCTGATATTGTAAGAGATAAAATTGTTGAATTATGCGGGGATTTACCTCGAATAGAGCTTTTTGCAAGACAAAAAACAGAAGGTTGGGATGTTTGGGGTAACGAAGTAGAATCAGATATACATATTAGTGTTGACAAAATATAAATATAATATTATAATAAATTTAGATGAAAGAGAAATTTGATTTATATTTAAGGAGGTATGATATAATTATGAATAGTAAATGGCATTTGTTTATTTCGTTTATAAAATCACTAATTAGAATAGTTGGAATAGGAGTATCTCTTATATACAGTCAATGGTCGTTTCTTGCTATAGGGTTAGGAGTAGCAGAGGTTTTAGGTATATTAGAGGAAATCGGAGATAAAAGGTAGAAGATGATTGATTCGTTTTTCAAAAATTATATAAAAGAAAGATTTGATTGAGAGGAGTTTAATATGAATAAAAAATTCAAAAATGGAGTATCTAATTGGACATTCATTTTCGATAACGATAAAGAAGTATTACTTGACACAGTACATAGTGAAATAATTACATATAACTCTGATGAAAAAACAGAAATAATTATTAATGATGTTAGTATATCTAATGAATTATTACATCTGTTTAGAAAAGGAAATAAAGTTAAACAAATAATTCAAAATCTCTTAATAATAACTGACACAGACAAACACATAGAAGAAGATTGGATATACGATAATATGGAAATAAAAAATGTGATTATTACATCACAATTAGATGAGATAAGCGAATTTAGTGTTGTGTTGAGAAATTATTAATATAAAAATTATATGGAGATGATATGTTTATGTATTTAAAATTAAGTAAACTGTTAGAAATTTTAGCTTTTAAATTTAGACAAAAATCATTATATTTTGAGTTGAAGCATTACTTAAAAAACAACGAATCATATTTAAAGAAAATTCATTACTGGGAAAGAGCCATTGGCAAAACATATACACTAGTTAAATTAGCACATAAATTTAAATGTCCCATTATTGTACCTTCTCAAACAACTGGTCTGCACATACAAAGAATGTGTAGAGACTTAAATATTAATAATATTCAAATAATTTACCCCAATGAATCAATTAGAGGTAAAAAATATGATAAAATTTTATGTGAAGAAGGCGTGGATATAGAATTCATCAATAGAGAATTAAAACCAAAATGTAAATGTATTGTTGGATTTGTTAATGCAGATGATTTATATTATAAAAATAATTTTCCACAAGAATATGATTGTACTTGGATAAAATAATGGTTTTATATAAAGGAGTATTAAATATGATACGTGCACTCAAAATATATTGGGACTATGAAGATGAAGTAGAAGTATATAAAATCACTGATGGTATGTTTAAAGCAAGCCAAATAATAGATGGAGTTAGAATGTATCCATATATTATATTTGATGATGGAAGGAAGTTTTATTTGGAATATTAATATTCTTTAATTTTAGCCTAATAATCTTTAAATTTAAAGAAAATGGTGATTATATGAAAAAACAATTATTGTTCAGATTAACTAAAAAAGATTTTATAGTTCAACCATTTAAGGCATCAGGTAATGGAGGACAAAAACGCAATAAAACAATGAGTGCTTGTAGAATAATTCACCCTGCTTCTGGTGCTGTGGCTGAAGCAAAAGAAGAACGAAGTTTTTTTCAAAATCGTGCAAATGCTTTTAAAAGATTAGTAGAAAAACCTGAATTTAAAAAATGGCACAAAATACAATGTGCAAAAGCATTAGGAAAATACATAGATATTGAAAAATGGGTAGAAGAACAAATGGATTTAAAAAATCTTAAAATTGAAATTCAGAAAGACGGAAAATGGGTCAAAGTAGATAATATTCCAGAAAACTATGACGATTTGGAAGAAGAATAAAAAAAATGAATAAATCAACAATTTGGTGGTAAATGTGGATTTTATCAATCAAAAACTGTATCATAATCAAGTTATAAAAGAACAATACAAAAATGGGAAAGAATTATACATTATAACTATAAACGATGGTAACAAATATGTGCTTTGGCACAACAATAAACAAATAGCATCATCTAAAAATGTAATTGAATTGCATAAAAAAATAAAAAATTATTAAAGAAAGGATGATTATATGAAAATTGAAAACACACAAGTATTTGGATTTGAAGCAGCTATTAGAGCAATGAGGAATCCCCTCAATAGTTGGGACAAAAGCGATAGCAGAATTAAAAGTTGTGATGACCCTTTATATTGGGCTGATAAAAACGCAAATGAAGAAAGGTTTGTTCTTGGCGAAAAAGATATGCAATTGTCTCAAAAATTGAGCAAAGCAGGAACAGAACATTGTAAACACTTGCGTCTTATTCAAGTTTGGTTTGATATTACTGCTCCGAGGTTTTTCTACATTGAATTTGATACATATAAACATAAAGAAAATGTAAGTTGTTCAACAATGCATACGTTAATGAAGAAACCTATATCAGAACAAGACTTTGAAAAAGACAATGTTCCTGCTACATTAATTGAAAAAATAAATACATATATTGGACTATACCAGCAGGCAGATGACGCAGAAGAAAAAAGAGATTATTTAGTTGCATGTAAAAACATACTACCTGAAGGATTTTTGCAAAAACGTACAGTATGCACTAATTATCAAACATTATTAAGTATATATATGCAAAGGAAAGCCCACCGACTTCCACAATGGCAATACTTTTGCAACTGGATAACTAATTTGCCATATTTCAAAGAAATGACAGGAATCGAGGTGTAATTATGATAACTTTTCTTTCATGGATAGCAACAATAGGAAGTATAATTGGTAATATTGGAGTAATTAAAAAGAAACTATGGGGAATGAAAGTTTGGACTTTTGCAACTGCTGTATGGATAATTTATGCCTTAATAACTCACAACAAAGCACAATTAATTATGTTTTGTTTTTATGAAGTTTTAAACTTGTATGGCTGGTATAAATGGAAATATAAAAAATATTAATATAAAATTGAAAGGAGTTACATATGAAGATTATTACCATATCTGCCAAAGCTCAACATGGTAAAGATTTAACTGCTTCTATATTAAAAGAAAAACTTGAACAACAAAGTAAAAAAGTATTAATAGTACATCATGCTGATTATTTGAAATTTATATGCAAAGAGTATTTTGGATGGAATGGTGTAAAAGATGAAAAAGGCAGGTCATTACTTCAAAAAATAGGCACAGATAAAATACGGAAAATAGACCCTGATTTTCATGTAAGTATTGTTGCAAAATTAATTAATGTATTTGCTAATGATTTTGACTATTTTTTAATTCCAGATACACGATTCGTTAATGAAATTGAATATCTAAAAAATAATAAATTCAACGTTATAAGCCTACACGTTGAAAGGTTAAATTTTGAAAATAATCTTACGTCAGAACAAAAACTTCATCCTTCTGAAACTGCCTTAGATAATTATAAATTTGATTATTATATAAAAGTTGAATCAGGCAGAGAAATACTTGAAGCAGAAGTAGATAAATTCATTAAATTTTTAAACGGAGGTCATTGATGTTTATATATACTATAGGTAGTCTTACATATTATTATCGCACAAAGCAGCCAGAAAAAGGGCATATATGGAGAGAAATGCTAAAACAATGGGCTTCTGATAATGGTGTTAAAGTTTTTGATCCAGCTTCTACTTACGCTAAAGAAATCAATCATTCTTATAATCCTAAACTGTGTGTAGAACAAAACAATTATTATATAGATAAGTGTGATATAGCAGTAGTTAATATGGATTGCCTTGAAGAAAGTCCTGGGAGTATATATGAATTAGTTAGATTTAAAGAATTAGGAAAACCAGTAATAGCATTTGGAAAAAGTAAATGGGATTGGAGTCCACATATACAATATTGCATATCTCACCAATGCGAAACTTTAGAAGAAGTAATTGAATTGCTATCGAATATGTTTAATCAAGGAAATTTTTAATTAGGGAGGGAAGTAGGCAAACTATGACGAACAATTTAATTACTCCCAAAGAATTTTATAAATACTTATGCAAAAATGGGAAGGGTACAATAGGAATAAATACCGTTTATAGGATGGTTAGAAGGAAGGATTTTCCTGCATTGAAAATAGGCAAAAGATTCTATATAATAGAAAATAAAGTTGATGAATGGTTGAATAAACAAGCAGAAAAGTTTTGGTGTTAGAATTGCTGTACGAAAATAAAATTACTGTACAATTACTGTACTAAATTTTAAAACAAAACCGCAAATACTTATAAAATAAGGCTTCTATAAATTGTTATACAAGGTCTGCAAAACCTTTATTCCCCAGTTCGAATCTGGGTGGCGTCTCCAGAAGAAAATCCCGTAAGATGCTGATTTCAAGCGTCTTACGGGATTTTTTATTTCAAAAAAACACTCAAATATTGTTACAAAATTTTGCATTTTTTCACCCGTTTTAACCAACTTTTACTGAATAATTACTGTACTAATTACTGTACTTGTCCTTGATTTATATTGCAATATGTGATAATATTTCTACGAGGTGATTTCATACATGAAAGGTGATTCTGTTAAGAAAAAAAAGAAAAAGAAAAGGGGTCGTGGAGAAGGAAGTATATATCAACGGAAAAATGGATTGTGGGCAGCATCAATACAAATTGGTACAGACGAATCAGGTAAACCCATTATTAAATACTTTTATTCAAAAGAACAAAAAGAAGTAGTAAACAAACTAAATGAATTTAAATTACTCCAAGCACAAGGTTTTGATAAACTAATATCTACTACACTTAAAGATTATATTACTAGCTGGTTGGTTAATGTAAAATTTTATGAACTAAAACCATTGTCTTATGACCGTTTAGAATCCACTATTAATAATCAAATTATTCCTAGACTTGGTTTTTATAAATTAGATGTTAAAAATGAACTTACTGCTTCTATTATTCAAACAGAATTAATTAATAAAATGTTTGCAGAAGGTTATTCTTATTCTTCTATTAAAAAAGCCTACAATGCATTAAACGGATGCTTAAAATATGCTTCAAAAAACAGACAAATTCTTTTTAACCCTATGGAAACAGTTGTCATGCCTTCAGAAACAAAATTTGAAAAAAAGGAAATCGAAATACTAACTGATGATGAAATAAAAAGATTTGAAGAAGCTTGTACTGTAAAACATAAAAATGGAGAATTGGTTTTTAAAATAGGATATGGATTTATACTAATACTCTATACTGGAATTAGAATGGCAGAAGCATTAGCTTTAAAATGGTCTGATGTAAATTTGGAAAATAAAACCATTAAAATTGATAGTAGTGTAGTTATGGTTAAAAATCGCAAAGTAAATGATAATGCACCAAAAAATATTTTAATTGAACAAGATAGTACCAAAACACAAAAAAGTAAAAGAACTATTAAATTGTGCAAAAAAGCATATAATAGTCTTGTTGAACTCAATAAAATATTTAATTACGATAAAGATGATTATATTTTTCAAACAGCAAACAAAACGCCAATAAGACCACGAAATTTACAAAATACATTTGATGCTATATTAGCTAGAGCAAATATAGGACACAAAGGTATTCACTCTCTCCGTCATACTTTTGCATCTATGTTATTCAAAAAGAAAGTAGATGTAAAACACGTTAGTGAAATATTAGGTCATGCAGATGTAAGAATTACTTATCAAACATACATCCATTTGATACAAGAACAAAAAGATAGTGCTATAGATTTACTTGATGAAGAATGAAGAATAAAGCCCTTTTTTTAATTACTCTACTTCATCATCTTTAGCTATTTTTAAATTCAATCCAGCAGTAATTAGCTGAAGCAATATTTCTCTTCTGTTGTCTGTCAATTCAATCCCTAACACAATGCATTTGTCTACAGCATATTTATACGCTTCTTCTACCATATTGTTAGGATTCTCATTAATTGCAATTACATATTCAATACTATCTTGAACAATATTTGCGATAGTCAAAAGCTGCTTCTCCTTTTTTAAATTTAGCTCGTCAATGATTTTAAGAGTTAAATCAAATGTTTTCGCAACAAATAAAAGCTGTTCATTTGTAATAATTCCTCTTGTATTTAGAAACTTTGCACCTATAGTTAATCCAACAACAAACAATGCAACTCCTATTACATAAAAAACCGTATAATCCATAAACTAACTCCTCCTTAACTTAATGCACTAATAGCACTTTTAATTTTAGCTTTTAAAATGCTAACTTCATTTTTTAATTCTTGAATTTCTTTACTATAATCTTTTTCTACATAATCTTTTACATAGTCACCACTTATAAAAGCATCTTTTCCATTATAGTTTATACGATACCAATTATTAGCCTTGCCAGTAACCTGAACTATATCGCCATTTTTTAACTGTCCAAGTATTTTAGAATTTGTATTAGGTAATTCACGCACATTCAAAGCAGTATTTACATTAATTATCTTTTTGCATATTAAACTATCAATGAGCATAATATCATCATCCTCCAATTTAGGTTCGCCATTCCCAAAAATAAGATTAATCTCATTCGCAAGTTCTTTTGCTGATTTATCTGAAATAGTTTCATCTAAAAGTAGTTTTTCTTCATTGGGATTTGAATGGAAAGCTCTTTCAACAAGGAACACATGAGGTACTTCATACAGATTGTTATCATCCATTAACTTTTTATAATTAGCGGCAACGTCAATTATAGTATAATAATCAAATCCCGCTCTTGTTGTACTGGGTCTGGTTAATGCCCCTCTAAAATTAATCCCATAAGATTTAGCAATACATTTACCAATTCTCTCAGCTAAACTCTTATCATTTGGTCTATTAATAGAATAATAAACCGATGTGCCACCTGCACTGGTATTAGTAGGCAATGCATCTGAATGAATACTCATAAATACCAATGCTTTATTGTCTATTGCTACTCTTGCTCTTTCAGATAGAGATAGGGTAGTGGAATTTGTAGGTCGTGTCATTATTACTGTAAAACCATGTTCTTCTAAATACTTCTTTAGCTTGTGTCCATATTCCCAATTGCCTTCATGTTCTTTATACTTTTTTGAATATCCAAGATTTTTATTATCAGCAACAGAATCATGTCCGCAGTCAATTACAATTGTTACTCCATTTTTTTTAACGGTAGTATACGGTACTAAATAACTCAAACTTACCCATCCATCATCAGTAAAAGCCCATCCATTCTTTTCTTCGTACACATTTACAACCATACCATTGGAATAAGTTCCAAGTATGTTACCAGATGTAGATGGTGCAGAGCGTATATTCAAAGCAGATGCAACATTTACTTTCATAACCTTTAGGGGTTTTGGTTTCTTAATATAGAACGCTAAGAAATTATCAACAGCACGATTTTCTGTAACATGATTAATTACTTTGTCTTTATACATTAATCTTGTACTACCACCACCATCTAAATTCATGGCATTGGTACACTTTAATTCATTTAATGCAAAGGTAGCCAATTCATTTAAAGTCATACCTATATAGCCCTGATTTGGATTTCTGCCATCCGCAATGATTATGTAGAAGTATTCATTATTCATACCAATAGCGGTACGAGGATGTCTTGAGTTTACAAATCCGTTATCCAAACCTCTCGTATCTATTGAAATTTTTCCATTAACCACAAGAGAAGGGCAAGCACCGATGTAATCCTTCAAATTTGCCGAAGAGTTGTATGCTTCAAATTTCAATGTACCGTCTTTATATATACTTAATCCAAACATTGCACCATATCCTAATGCAATCAGTTTTCCTTCATCAACAACAGTAGTAATTGTAGCTCCATCTTTCATATTATAAAGACTACCATTAATTAAAAAGGTAGGTTTTTCAGTTAGTCTATTATAGCAACTAGACATAGTTTCTGTAGGTTGCTTTGCCATAATCATATCCACTTTTTCTATATTAGAAAGTGGTATTTTAACCACTGTTATGTATTTTTTGGGATTCAGGATTTCATACACCTTCTATCAACTCCTTCCGATGATAACCATCAACCAACGCTATTAGTGTCATTGTCAATATCTATATCTAAAAGCTTATTACTTTCTTTTCTAAACTTGTTCAACAACCCATTCACAAAAAATTCAGCGAATTTTGCATCCCTGAGATTCTCCAGTATGCTAATTGTTTCATATAAAAACAAAGCACTATAAAGTACACTTGCTATTGCATTTCCAATGAATATTTGTGGTGTTATGCTGGCAACATTAGCAATAGTTAAACAAATAAAATAACCTATGATTTTTGTAATAAACCCTTCCCAAAATGCATGACTTGAAAAGTTTCCATTTTTAAATGCTTTTATCAAACCTTTATTTTGAACTCTAATTGCATAAAGTCTTGTTATAAAATCACTAACAAAAAATACCAATGTTGCAATCAATATGGCTTTCTGAGCAGGATATCCAATTAAATAAGCCATTAAAGTAACAATAGGGAATAGCACATTACGATATGTTGCATTCCATACATGCAAAAAAAATTCTCTAATACCATTAATAACGTTCATCAGATTCACGTGAATTACCCCCAAACTTTATTGTAAATAAATCATCAATATATGTAATATCAATAGGCATAGTGAAAGAAAAAGGAGGTTTATTCACTATGCCTATTACATTACATATTTTTATTTTATTCAAGTATAAATATGGAAATTTTTATTTTATTTGTTTATAAAAACAATGTCATATAATCGTCCTTATGTAACATCTAATAATGCAAATACACACTCTTGTAAATTACTCAAGTTCGGTACTTGTTCCCTCGTGTAATTCCCGTTTGCCACATTCCTCGCCCAAATTTTAACTAATGCACTTTCAGTTGTAAACATATTAATTACCTCCTCCTAATAACATTGATAATTCAAGTATTGCCTGCTCATTTTCTTGTACTTTTTGCTCTTGCATAGCCGATATAGTTGTCATTTCTAGCAATGCGTTTTCCAATTCCTTTGCTCGTTCTTTTAATTCATTATTTTCCATTTTCAAAAACTCATTTTCTCTCTGTAAATTTTCTACTTGTACAGTCAACGGTGGATCGTATTTCGGGTACTCAAATAACAATTCTTTGGTTTCAGGGTCGACCTTTATACTTCTTGCCGATTGAAATTCTGCCGCATACTGACCGTATTCTAACTGTATAACCCCCACTGTATCTGGATTTCTGGCTGCTAATACGGGATAAATTTGAAAGTCTTGCTCCTTAGTAGTATTTGTTGCATTAATCCCATGTTTTTCTGGGATTTCTAAAATTACATCTCCTGTTGCTAATTCATAATATATTTTTCTTCCTATCATTCAAAGCCCTCCTTTTATACTAGCCAAATTCTATAAATTTGCACATATCCCCAATTTGATGTACTTGTATTACGACGCATGAGTATTCTAAGATAATAAGAACCATTTATATTGTAAACATCTAATGTGTCTATTTGTTTGGAAGTAGACCATCCAAATCTTTTAAATAATTCTTCAATATAAGTATTATCATGAAAATCTCTATCTGGATTAGGAGATATATGCACTTTTGCTTCTATATTATAAATATCACCTGACACCGCCCATTCAATATATAAAGTGGATTTTCCTGTAAAATCCATTGGATGAAAAAATTCTATGCCAGCATAATAATCATAATTTAGTGAACCTAACTTGATATATGAATCTGTAAATTCTACAATCCCTTCATATTCTCCACTTGGTATTTTAGCTTTTTTAAGTGATTGTGCAACACCAATTACTCCATCTGAGTAAAGTTCTGTATTTATACCTTTAAGCGTTCCTAATACACCAAATATATTAACTCCCTTTTTAATATTACTAGGTATTAAATCGCTATCGCCTACTACATATCCTGTTCCATCGTGGTAACCTCGTGGAATAGCTATATTAACAGTGCTTGGGGTAATAATTTTCTGTCCCTGATTCGGCATTGTGCCAGCTACTATTCCTTGTTCTGTTCCTATTGTATAGCCTTGTAATACATGTTCGGGCTGGGCGGTTCCATACTCACCTCCTTCACCCAATAACTGAAAAACCGAACCAGTGTAAACAAGATGGCATATCTGCCCCGCTTTTATGTTACCTCCTGATAAAGCATTTCCATTACTTTTTCGTATTTCTTTTGCTCCTAGTCCATTGATGTTTAATGTACTTGCCCCTGTATTTGCATTGGTAAATTTTATTTTTACACTCAAGCCCTCTACAAGTGTTGTAATTCCAGGTATAGATACTGTATAGGAGTTTGTTCCACTTGCTACAGCATATTTAATTTCAATTTCATTTTTTATATCAGAATAATGTTTTCCATCTAATGTATCAGCATCTTTTGCATCCAAAATTTCCCATGTTGTCCCATTCCAATATTTCATCTTAGCCATAAAAAAATATCATCTCCTTTGTCACAAAATAAAAACATCTCTCACCTACAAAAAAGGCAAGAGATGTTTGAATAAAACTAAAATTTTATATTAATTTAAATCAATCCATATATCATTTATTTGTGGAGAAGTTGGTGCTATTGTACTTGCAGTAATTTTTATTCCATTTGTTCTTTCTGCATTTAAATTTGTACAAAGAATACCGTTTGAAACTGGAATTTGATTTGAAGAATTTCCTATCAGTCCATAATTATTATCAAATCGAGATAACCATGTCGTATATGCATCGTATGGCAGAGGTTCATTACTTTGATACGCAGCCAGTATCTCTGCATCCGTACGAGCACGGTTTGAGATGCGGAGGTCGTCGATGAGGGAATTGAATTGATTTGTACCATTCCAGTGCCCAACATCAATTCTAATAGTCGTAGAAGGCAAAGGAGGATTCGCTATAGTGCCCTTCAATATCCCATCTACAAACAATTTTGCTTCTAGCGCATTCCATGTAATAGCAAAATAGTGCCATCCATCAGTAATTTCACTATCGGGTACTCGAATAATTTTAATATTATTTTCATCTTTAATTTGGTATCTCCAGTAATTAGCCGTATTCTCGTGGTATAACCAAATCCCCCTACCAGAACCACCAGCGTCAGCTATAAAAATTGTTGCAAATCGGTTTGGATATTTAGATGCACTGTTAACATACGCCCAGCACTCCACCGTTCCCTCCTGCGGATTCAGCACTCCCTCAGTTGGAATCGTCAATACTTCCGCTGACCTTGCAGTTCCACCAATTTGCCATGATGTACAGTATGGCTTCTCTTCATATTGCAAAAAAGCAACATCGCAATCTATTTCATCATCGACATTTGGTACTCTTAATTGATGCTGTACAACTCCATTTCCATTGCCTATGATATTTTCCCATATAATTTTTTTCCATCCATCAGATTGTAAAACGGTTTCTTGTCTGCCACCCATATTTGAATGTACAATTAACGGAGTAATACTTCTGTTTCTCACCCAAATTTGCCCTGAGCAGGCTACCCCACTAGCAGGAGCATATGCGCTATAAACGACTTTCAGTGGCAATGTTCCGCCACTTGCTTGGATTCGTACTGCGTTTGTACCACCAAAAGGGTCGAGTTGTCCGGGCGTTGCAGTCACCGTAGAGCCGCCTTGTCTACCTGGATTTAACCCTTGCGATTGGTCTGCTGAATATTTGTTCTCTGTCCCTTCCTCCACCAACACGCCCTTGCCGAACTTGCCCTGCTCAAAACGGGGAAGGTTCATATTGACAAGTGTACCATCACTTAAGTATGCTGTCGAAGAACGTGTAAAGGTATACAATGAATCTAATATGAACGAATTATTTTTTATTAATCTTGTAGTGTTAATACTTATGTCAGCACTTCCATCAAAAATAGTACTACCTACAACATCTCCACTTAATGATATAGTTCTTGCTGTAGTTAATTTATCTGCTGTTTCTGCTCTATCTACAATTCCATCACTATCAGTATCATATTGGCTTTTCAGCATATCCCCATAACCGCCAGCACTTAAAGCGTTTTGTACAAATGCAGTAGTAGCTATTTGGTTAGTATTTGTTCCGTTGGGAGCAGTTGGAGCAGTTGGCACTCCTGTAAAATTAGGGGAGGCAAGAGGTGCTTTTGCATCGAGTGTTGATTGTAAATTTGTTATATTGGTTATTGTATGAGTATGATTTCTTAATGCAAAATCCTCAGCAAATTTTCCATTAAGAGTATCAGCATCTATTGTTCGTTTAACTGCATAAACTATAGAACCTTGTGCTGGTGTTGGTAATGATGTTACTGGTGTTTGAGTGCCTGCATATGTAAAGTAAAAATAAGAAGTCGTTGCGGAATAAGAAGATGTAGCAAAACTTCTACCATACCGTTGTTCTGGATTAATTTGGTAAACAGTATTGGCTTCTTTTAATCTTATATAAAATCTTATTGTTTTTGTTGAAGTAGAAGTAGAATATACAAGTCCTGCTACATCATTTGGAGAAATAGATGTTTTCCCTTCTATTTCTATATGAATAGAAGGTACTTTAGTATTAAATTCCGTACTATTTGCATGATAAGGCATACTTGCCTTTAGAATTAATACAAAATCATCTAAATCAGCCAAATTCTTAGTACCGTCATGATTTATTTCTTGTAATCTGACCCTTATATTAGCACAGTGTCCTCTCAGATAAGATGCATTATATGAAATTGTAAAATATCCGAAGTATGCCCATTGTCCAGTTTTATCAGTAGTATTAGAAATTGTCGTCGTTCCTAAAGTACCATAATTAGAATATGTAGCTGAATCAGCAGAAGTAGCAACTATATTACTAGCTCTAAAACCAGTAGCCATTGTAACTTGGACATTTTTTAAAGAACCCACAGCAGGATTAGCAGTAAGGCTTCCTGTAGCCCAAATCCAATCACTTTCAACTAATGGCTCTATTTCTATTGTTACAACTGAATTTTTATTTACATACAAATCAATGTAACCATAATCTGCATCAAAAGACACTCTACAATATCTTAATACCCAACCATTTTCTGCTGTTGTATCTGAATTATATGAATGAGAAGTCAATGCAGAAACGGCTGATGTTTGAGAGCTATAATTACCAGCATAATAGGCAATATCCACTATTATTGTACTTTCTGTTGTTGTGCCTGTTGGTGTATACGCTTTTACTTTAAATATTGTATTTTTAAAGATTGATGACATTGGTATGGTTGCTACTCTATAATAAGCTGCTGTACCTGCTGTAGTAGTAACATATTTGTTTTGTTTTACTCTAAAAATAGAAGGATCAAGATTACCTTTGTGCCATATTTCGTTATTATTAAATGTTAATTCTCTTCCTAGTAATTTCATATTTACACCCCCTTATCCTGTTACTACAACTCTATATTGTCCACTAGATGGGGCTGTCGCAAAAAGCAATTTTATTTTATTAGCATCAACTATTTGAACATCAGTAATAACCTGAGAATATGGACTTACATTTTCTCTTACTAAAACTGTTACATCCATTGTATTAAGATTATGTGTTACGGTAATTGCAGTAGAAGAACCATCTCCGATATTTGTTGCATATTTTTTAGCAGGAACATAGCCTAATGTACCTGTTATATCAGATGAAGTTATGTTACTTCCTGAAGTAACCCTGCCTTTAGAGTCAACTGTAACTTTTGAATATGTTCCTGCTGTTACACCACTATTTGCTAAAGTAGTATTAATTGAAACATTATTACTACCGTCAAAAGTAGTTGAACCTGTAATATCGCCAGATATTGATATTGTTCTTGCAGTTTGTAACTTACTAGCAGTAGCAGCATTTCCAGTAAAATTACCATTATTATCAATAGATGATTTTGTGCTACCATTCACTTTAAAATCAACTATATTGCCCGTACCAGTTGTATTTATTGTGTTAGCCCCACTGCCAGTTAACGTTGTATCGGTATTTTGTGTATGCCTTTTATTAACTGCATCATCTATATTTGCTACAGAGGAAGAAGGTTTTCCAGATAAATCAGACCAATTAACAACACCAATTACTTGCCATGAAGAACCAGTATCTCTATATATTTTACTCGTGTCTGTTGCTATATAAATTCTTCCTGCTGTACCAGCAGAAGGCTTTGAAGAATCAGTTCCTGCTTGAATAGAAGGAGTATTTCCAGCGTTTCGTACACCATCTGTAATACCATATCCTGATAAAGTAGTTGGTTTATCTGATGTAATTTTAGTCCAACTTAAATTAGGTATATCAGAAGCAGATAAACTCGAACCTGCTGTTACTCTACCTTGCGAATCAACTGTGACTTTAGGATATGTACCAGCAGTAACACCAGTATTAGTTAATGAAATGGTATTACCATTCTTTTGTAGTCCAGTACCAGCAGTAATCATACCAGCACCGGAAAACTGAGTAAATGTTAATGTTGAAGTATCAAGTGTAATAGGGTCATTGGTAGTTAAAATCCAACCTGAATCAGCATTAGTATTGCCTTCTGTCACCCATACATATAATCCAGCAGTTACTTTATCGCTTGTGTCTGCATCAGGTGCTCTTGTTAATTTCCAAGGAGAAGAAGAACTTCCTACTTGAGAAACATAATAAATACCATTTTGTTTGGCATCTGATTGATTTTTAACTAAAACTCTATCATTTAAAGCAAGAGTTACACCATCTATCAAAATTGCTCCGTTAGAAGAAGCTGTTAAAACACCCGAAGAATAAGTGGCACTTAAATTACTTGTTGTTGCTACTCTTACTGAATCTTTAACGTCTAAACCTTGTTTTATTGTATCAACATAATTTTTAGTAGCAGCATCTTGAGGATTTATAGGGTCTGCAACATTAGTTATTTTTTTATTATTCATCGAAACATCAGCAGTAGGGGCAGCCATTTGATTGAGGGTTGATTTTCTAACTTGTGTATCAAAATCACTAATCTTTGATGACGTTAATGTTGGTATATCAGATGCAGATAATGTTGTACCACTGGTTACACGTCCTTTACTATCTACCGTTACTTTTGTATAAGTACCTGTAGTAACTCCTGAATTAGAAAGAGTAACATTAATCGAAGCATTTGCCGAACCATCAAAAGTAGTTGAACCTGTTGCATCACCTGTAATTGATATTGTTCTCGCAGTTTGTAATTTTGTCGCTGTAGCTGCATTACCATCTGCATTACCTGTAATACTTGCAGGTAATTTTCCACTACTATTAAGTTTCAATATTTTATTAGCAGTAGCAGTAGTTGTTACTTCCGATGTGTCAACCTTATTATTTAATGTTGTTTGCAAATTTGTTATATCAGAAATAGAGTGTGTATGTACTTCATTAGCAGCACCAATATCCGCAGGGGAAAGAGGGTCGCTTCCGCCAATTTTATGATTTTCAGCATGAATATAATCCATTACATTTGCTACTTGTATATATTCAATTAATACCTTAGTACCTGCTTCTACTGCTTCAGTTAATTGTATACTAGTAGAAGATAATTCTGTATATGCAGTTGGTGGTTGTTTTACACCCCATATATAAACATCTACACGATTAGTTCCTGTTTTATATGAGCCTTGAGTAAGGTTAAATACAGTTTGACCTTCTGTTGCAATAAATTCTTCTTTTTTCTTTATAAGAACATATTGACTATTGTTTGCTATACCAGCTAATAAATTTTGTTTTGTAATTTTCTTATAAAGCCCATCAGAAACATCGTATATTACTAATTCATCATTATCCGCACTTTCAATTAACGAAGTGTATTCATGAAAATTTAATTCAAGACCTAAATTAATCCACTTAGAGCCATCCCAACCATAAAATGCATTATCTATAGTATTATAATATATTTGTCCTAGAACTGGATTTGACGGATGACTAGTTAAGTTTTGAATCCTTGCATTTTGCAACTCATTCTTGCACAAATCAAGGTTAGTTAAAAATTTCAAACTGTTCACCTTCTTTCTAGTTTAAGTATGCTGTTCCTGCAAACACTCCTACAAGCGAAATATTAATTGTGTTATTGTCTATATATTTAACTTCTCCTACAACTACATTCCCTGAACTATCAACAATAGTAACACTAGGATATCTATTTAAATTATGTTTAATGACCCAATTATCGGAAGGCGTTATTTGATAATGGGTATATGTATTAAATGTTGCATCTGGAATTTGAGATAAGGGTATTTTGCCATTACTATCTAATGAAGCATAACCATTGGCAACACCTTTGTTAGCAATATTTTCAGGTGTATATCCCAAAGAATCTTGTTTATTATTCCACGTATCTTTTTCAGCATCCGTAACAAATCTATGGGTTGAATCTTCTACAATTATACTTGCAGGATGTGTTGAAGGATGAGTATAAACTGTAGTTTCAATACCATCAATTTTTATATTACCATTTATATTTGAACTCTCAGTTTTATTTGCATTAGCCGATATTCCTGCTAATTTATTTTTTTCTTCACTTGTATAATCTTCTGTAGATAATCCTTTTCCTTCGATTTTATCAACTTTATTTACAACTGTGTTCCAAAGATTTCTCTCGTCACTTGTGATATGCTTAATTGCATCTGATATATGAGATACTGCACTATTCCAAGCATCTATTAATGCTTGAGTAATAGTTTCTAATATTGATAAATTAGAATGTGTATGTAAACTTCCCTGAAATGTAGTAACCGAAGCTAAATCAACATACATATCTTTTGAATTATTATTTGGTAAACAAACTAAAACAACCTCATTAATTTGAGGTTGAAATCCAGGACGTACTTTTACATTATTATAAACTTCGCCATTTATAATTATATTTACAGTGCCATCTTCATTTAAAGATTGCACAATGGCTTTTCTACTTCTATCTGTTTTAGCATTATTAACTTTTTTTTCTACCAATTTCTTTACATTGTTAACGAATTTTTTCATTTCGTTTATATCATTAGGCATTTTACCACCTGCCTTATCCTATATTTCTAATTGCCCAAACACCTATATTCATAGTAGAGTTGTAGCTTAAATCATAAGAAATATTACGAATTACATAATTTCCTGTAGTACCGTTATTTTCATCTTCAACATTAATTACATCATCTAACTTTAATTTAAAATTAGGAATACTTGTTATATTTACTGTTTCTTGTGCCATTATACTTTGCTGTAATTCATAATTTGCCCTTTGTTGACATAAATCATCGCTGTAAATATTATCATCTTCAATTACTTTAACTCTTTCACCAATTTTATCTATAGATAATTCACTTCCAGTTAAATCTTTTGCTGTTGCTGTATATTGATAGCCATTTTCCGTCATGCCGTATACCATTATAGAATTTTTAATATCATTCCAATTCAATTCTCTTGTACTTTGTAGATATAATCCAGATGTTGTATATTGCCAAACAGGTGGAGTAATTGCATAATCTTCAGGTTTAAGTGGATTTTTAAAACATAAATATCCTTCTTCATTATAATAAACCGAATAAGAAACCATATTTGCAAGTTCTAACAACATATCGGCTATTGTATCACCTGCTGGTTTTTCTATTGTATATGGAGTTAATACACTACATTCATCAATAATGTATTTTGTTTCACCAATTAAATCTGTAATAATAGATTTAACCACTTCATCTATTCTTGTATCAACATTAATTATATATTTATTAGCCAACGTACCTGCAATAGTACCATCTAATAAAACCCATTTATCTAATCCTTGAATTGTAACTTCTTTTTGTGTTGGTGTAGACAATAAAGAAGGATTTCCTAATACATATACACCTTGATTGTATAATAAATATTTGTTATCAGCATATTCATATCCACATAATAGCCTGAATTTATTATTAATCCACATTCTAGAAGTAGGAGATGGAATATATTGTTTATTAAAATTTCTTAATGTTAAATTCACACTTCTACGATTATTATTTGTAGCATCAAAATTGACAGAACCACTAATTACATCTGCTATTACATCTCCAATTACTTCCTCTTGTGAATTTAACCATTCGATTTTATAAATATATTTTTTATTAGTCGAATTAATAATATCATATTCTGTATATATGTTTTCTAATGTAGAAGAAGTATATGCACCTTGTTCAAAATTAAGGTTATCATCAAAATTTAATTTATATGTTGTCCATTTATCTACAACAAGTGGTGCATTATTTTGGTACGCCGCCAGTATCTCTGCGTCTGTACGGGCACGGGAGGAGATGCGGAGGTCGTCGAATAAAGCATTCGACGAACCACTTGAAGCATTAAGTTTACCTAGAGACATTATATTGCCTGCAATGCCTGTAAAAGGCTGAGAAGATACATATGGCCCATATTTAACGCCATTAAAAAATACACAAAAGGTATTAGAATTTTCCCAACGTATAGCAAAATGATACCACTGATTTAATTTATACCAGGCTAAATCTCGAGTAATCATCCACGTACCAGTCCAACCTGTAGCATTATCACCTCTAACGTACAATTGTAAGATTTTATTTATTCCGCACCATAGTATCCATGAGTTGTTATTATAATAGTTACCTACTTGAATAATAGGAGGTGCTGTATGTTGTGAAATTATTGTATCAACTGGCTGATTTATCGGACACCACCAGAATTCAATTGTCCCCTCCTGAGGATTCAGCACTCCCTCGGTTGGAATTCTCAGCGTTTCCACTGTCCTTGTCCCGTCCGTAAAGGATGTGGGGTAGGGTTTGGCTTCAAGTTGAAAATCGGCAAAATAGTAATTGATGGATGTACTTAAGCCAAATATATGCAGTATTTCACGGGAGGTATTTTCTCGCGTCGAAAATGTTAACGTTATTCGCTTCGGTGTGGTAGAAATATTAATACCTTGATGAGAGCCATATGCGCCGCCTTCATCCCAATGAGTAAAATTACACGAACTAGGTGCATCAGCATAAATAGTAATGCTCCATGTGTATACTGTATTTGCTTGAAGTGGAATAGATCCGATTCTTAAGACTTTATCTTGTGGGTTTAAGTTGCACTTAAGCCACTTTTTACCTTCTATAGTCACCACTTCACAATATGGTCTGTCATAACTATATATCCTGGAAATATTGTAAGTATCTCCACCAAGCTCAAGACATAGATTTGTCGTCCCCTCTTCCACCATCACGCCCTTCCCAAACTTGCCCTGCTCAAAGCGGGGTACGTTGGCGACAACTTGAGTTCCATTGCTAAGATAAGCAACGGAAGAACGAGTAAATGTGGGTGGATTAATAATTGGTACACTCATTCAGCATCACCAACTTCCATAAACGAAAAAGTTACACTCGATAATGGTTCAACAAGATTAATAAATGGTTTATAAGAACAAGTATGAGTATCGACTAACCAAATATCACCTTCATTAGTTCTTAAATATTTTGGTTTACCGTTATTTATAAAATCAATTACCTTCTGTCTATAGTTAATGCTAACTTCCATAAAACTATCAATAAGTAAAGCAGTAATTGTTCCACTTTTATATTTTTGATTTCCATAAGACACTATTGGATATTTATTAAATGTATCATCATAAACATGTCTTTGCTTATTTATTGTTATATCTGAAACTTCTATATTTGCAAAAAGAGGATATGATTCATTAGTAGTATAAGTTGCATCAGAAATCCACCAGTAATCAAAATCTATGGCAATTTGAATTAAGAAAGGTTGTCCTTCAATATTGCCTGATACTGGGGATACTTGATATTCATAAGTTACACCAGATTTTACTCCAGTATCAATAAAATAAAATTTACCTTCTTGACTTAACGAAGTTACGCCTAAATCTTGCAGTTTTGTAGTGTCAATTCTACGCCTCCGAACTCTAAACCCATCTATAGGTAATCCACCTAACGAAATATTACCTGCTTCTAAATTATTTTGGAATTTTGCTAATAAAAAAGTGTCTATTTGCCAATCTTCTTTATCAGATGATAAATTTATATTATATACATTTTCACGAAGATGTATCTCGTCAACAATACAATTTTTTAATTCTATATAATTAATATTACTGACACCCATTTTATCACCTCTTATGCTATAGCTTCTACATGAAGTGTTAAAGTATCGTTAATTTGCTGAATATATAAATAATACTTACCACTACTAATTGAAAGACTTGTTACTAATTCATTATTTTTATACAAATGAAATTTATTATTAAAATATAATAAAGATATAAACTCGTCTTGATTATTTTGCATTTTTAATATTCTTAAATTTTCTTCTGCACCATCAAGTAAATCAATCCATAAATTATTAGTATTAGCAGGAGCATAAATATCTGTTGAAACACTTAAAGTTTTTGGCGTAGCAAAATTTATATCTTCTATCCATAAAAAATTACTTGTAGGTAGTGCTTCTCTACTAACTACGACTTGCATTGGTAATTCTGTAGATTGCAACGAATTATCCAACCAAATAAGAGTAGTGTCTGATAATGGTACATTATAGCTTACAATTTGAGTAGAAGGTAATATATTAAAATTATAATTAGTTACCGATTCAATCCACAATTTTAATGTAAAATTATTATTTATGTTAAATCCACTATCAAAATAAACCTTTTTACCATTTCTTACATCTATTTTTTCATTATCTACAAATGTACTACTATCTGATTTACCTATAATTTGCACTACATTCCATTGAAGCCTTGTTGCAGCCAATTCTTCTATTTTTGTTGCCTGTAAAGATAATGCACTTTTAGGCACTTCATATCTTACATGAAAAGGGATTTTGCCTGTAGTTCCTAATAAATTATCTTGCGAATATACTTGTAATTCAATTTTGTAATCTCTTTCATTGCTAAATCCTGCAAATTCATACTCAATAATACTTGAATAGGTTATTGGAGAAGTACCTATAATTTCGTCATAAGAATTATATAAAATCATTTGCCATGATTTAATTGGCACATTCTGTGCTTGACTATAAGAACCTTGAAATACATAGCTTGTATTTAATATAGTTGAAGTTAAATTAGTAAAACTACAAATCGGTGTACTTGAACATTTAAAAACTATCCATTCAGAAGTTGCAGTTTCATTTATTTGATTCCATACTGTAATTTGATATTTATACTGTATACCATTAGTTAATGTATTTGCATTTATTACATGAAAATTATTAAATGATATTATTTTACCACTATCTAATATTAAAGAATTATCTATATTTTTATATATTTTTACTTGATAAGCATATTGCCTGTCCCCATAATTTTTCCATGAAACTACAATTTGTTGTGTAGCATCCACAGAAATATTAGAAGGGGAGATATTGACGGGCTTTAAAATTGCCATAATAATACCTCCCTTAAATTTTAAGTATATTGTTCTATAAGCATATTAAGTTTTCTAAACATTTCATTAGGATCGTTTGCTTGAATATTTAAATTTTCAAAATGATAATGATTTTCAGTTGGTTTAGCAACTGAATTGTTATTAGAAAAGAATGGTATCTTAATTTCAGGTATATTAATTTTAGGCATTATTATATCTGTTACACTATAAGGCAAATTCTTTACAAAATCGTAAAGTTTTTTACCTTGCTCAGCGTTAAAAACAGTTTCAACTGCATTAGGTTTACCATGCAGTATAGCAAAACCAGTATAATCATTTACTCCACCAGTATCATACTTCAATACATCCCATTTACCAGTAGCAGAATCAAAAACAGGTTTTTTACCCGTAGATTTTGCGATTTCTTCTGCAAGTTTTTTATTCTCTTCTTCAAGTTTTTTCTTTTCTTCATCATTAGCAAAATGCCAATTTTGACTGTTTTTAACCATTTGTTCTAATTTACTATCAACACTTGCATTCCCCGTAGATGTATAACCAGTAGCACCTTTTGAACTACTGCTACTGCTACCGCCACCACTACTACCACTAGACTTACTAGTTCTATCACTACTATATACATTTCCAGTAGGTACTTCTGTTTTTATACTTGACATCAATTTATTATAATCTTTTACGAATTTATCTAATAAGTCTAGCCTTTGTTCATATGATTCTTCTTCAATTCCAGCGAGACTTTGTACTAATTTACTATAAGAAGTAACCTGAAATTTTTGTTTATCTATCTCTTCCCGATGAGCATTAGTAAAATCTTGAAGCTTTTTAATTTTTTCGTCATATCGTTTTTCTTCTTCTTTTAATTCGTCTTGAATAGATTTTATTTGATCTTTTAATTTTTGAATTTCATTTTCACGCCTATTTTCTGCTTCCCAACGTGAATAATCTTCTTCCATTTCTTTAAGTTTATCGGTTTCTTCTTTAAGTTTTTTAGGGTCTGCAACATATACCCATTTACCATCTTGTAATATACGAACATTTCTTTGTTTTTGAATGTTTTCAACTAATTCACGTTGTTTTGCTAATTCCGAAAGTCGTTTTTCACGTTCTTCTTGTTCTTTTAATTCTTCATTTTTTCTCTCTAATCTTTCTATTTCAGCATTAAGGCTATCAATTTCCATTCTTGCTCTTTCTTGAGCAGATTTTTTAAGTTCTTCATATTTTTCAATTTGCTTATCAATAGTATAAAGAAGATACTCTTGATAAGACTCAATTAAATCCTCTGCATATTTTTTCTGTTCTTTTCTTAAATTTTCAATTGAATCTGTTGTAGATGCAATTTCTTTATCTAATCGTATATATTGATTGCCTGCTTGTCTATTAGCGTCATTAAGAGAAAGCGTTTCTTTAATTAGCTCTTCCGTCTCTTTTCTAAGTTTATTGGTTGCTTCAGCATCTTTGCCTTTTAATTCGTTTAAATGTTCCATATTTCTTATAACTAATTCATTAGTATTCCTATCATAAAAGATGTCAAATCCTAAATCTTGAAGCTTACCAATATTCTTCTGAATAGTGTCACGCCTAGCTTCTGCAAGTTGATGCAATATCTTTTGTTCTTCTTTATATAAATCAATACGTTTAGATAAAAGATTAATTTTATCTTTATCTTCTGCGATATCAGTTAAAGCTTGATTACGTTCAATTTCATCGTTAACTTTAGCAAGCGCATCTTCAAGTTGCTGGAATTGATTGACTTCGGCTTCGTAGATTTCTGTAGATTTAGAAGAACTTGATTTAGAAGAAGAGACGCCAAAATTTGGGTCTGAAAGTAATTCTAATAATTTCTTACTTCGTTCTTTTAATTCTCCGATTTTTAATATAGTATCATTTGCTAATTTTTGTTCATTAAACGATTGTTTAATTTTATCATATTCTTCTTTTGACCATTCGGTTATTTTGTCTCCAACAGTTATTTTGTTAGTCAAGTCGTCAAATTTTATATCTTCAAATGCAGTTTCGCCAAAGACTCGCTTAAACCCAAGTTTTGATGCTTCTTGTTGTGCGGATTTTAAATCTTCAATTGCAGCAATTTCTATGCCATAAGCATTTACTCTAGCAGAAACATTATCTAAAGTTGCTTTTGTTGAATTAATTTGATTTTCTATAGTAGTACGTGCTTCTTCAATCTTTGCTTTTCGTAAAATTTCTATAGCATCTTTTTCTATCGTCCAACCATCTGCTGTTTTGTGAATTGCATCTGTTAGTTCTGGATATTTTTGAATTAAATCTAAAACTGTTTCTGCATTTAAAGATTGCCCATTTTGAACATCATCAAGAACCTGATTGAGTGTTTTTAAATCAGACTGGACAGAATTAATAACATTATTTAATTGTTTAAGGTTATATTCATATTCTTGAAGCGACTCTGAAGTTTTATCTACAGTATGTTGTAATAATTTTTCATATCCTTCATATTTTGAAATAATATCTGTTGCATTATCATATTCTTCATAAAGTTCTTCAAGAATTTTTTTTCTTACATTATAGACTATATTAGATTTATCAACGGCATCTCGAACCGATGATTCTATTGATTTTATGGCCGCTTCAATATTTTCAAATTGCATACCGCCTAGGCCACCAAAAGATATATTATAAGGACTTTCTAATATCTTTTTTGCTTCTCTGTAGGCTCTCTCATTTAATGTTATAAACCTTTCTGCTTCTTCTTTTGTTAATTGTCGCATTAAATCAATGTTAGTTTCTAAAGAACCATTTTGCAAATCTATAGCCTGAGCTGTTTCACCAAATCTGGTCTTTAATTGCCTTTCTATTTCAATAAGTTTTGCTTTTTCGTCTCTTGTTAATTCAGTTTTATTAGCTAATCCTTCATATTCTTTTTGCCACTGTTTTAATTGCTCTATATTGCTTTGTGCTTTATTATATGATTCATCTACTGAATTTTTATATTCTTCTAATGAAACATTTAAAGCATTAAAGGCTTTTACCAGACCATAAATAGCACCAGCGATAACCAGAGGGGCAAATGTAGTGAAAGCAAGACTTAATGTTTTTACACTTAAAGCAGCACCGTTGGCAGCAATAGCAATTCCATTTTCAGCAGTAACTATTAACCCTAATTTTTGTAATACAATTGGTGCAATATTCGTAGCAAAAGTTTGAAAAGATTTATTAAATAAAAACAAAGCTCCAAATGCAGTTGATAAAGCTACTGGCAACAAACCTATTTTATCTACTAAATTTAATATAACTGTGCCTAAATTAATTATTGTTTTTATAGTATCAGAAGAAAGAGTATGTTGCCACATTTCTTCCCATGTTGCAGTAAATTTATCAAGTGCAGCACGTGTACTTTCTTGATATATAGCAAACTTTTGTTCTGCTGTACCTGCTGAATTTAAGGCAATTTCATAATTTTTTAACGAATCATTATAATTGTCGAGCAGGGTTATAAGCCTGTTACGCTGGTATGTTCCTGCTAATGTAGTAGCGACATATGCTTGCTCATTCTTCGTCAAGCTATTCCATTTAGCACCAAGCTCATCTAATACTTCTGCTATTGGTCTTAATTGACCTTGTGCATCAACAGCAGTAATTCCTACTGCTTGTAACGCTTTAGTTACGTCATTTATTTGAGTAGCATCTTCTTCATTAAATCCCTTAGCTTTTATTTGTTCGTATCTACTAATTATAGTTTTTAAGCTATTACCTATAGACGAAGCAGATTCTCTAGTTATACTTGAAATGGTTGCGATCCACGATGCTGCTTTTTCCAAACTTACGCCACTGTTCTCTGCCGTACTTGCAACTTTTTGTAAAGCTTCACCAATCTCTTCTGCTCCACTAGCTGTAGCATCTCCCAAATATGCAAAAATATCTACAATTTTTCGTACACTTTCACCCGTTGCATTAGCTGTAGCAGTTATTATTTTATTACTTTCTTGAAGAGAAATACCTGATATTTTAGCATATTGAATAATTGCTTTCATTCGTTCTTCTACTTGACTATCATTCAAACCTTGCCTAAATAAATCTGCTGCTGTAGATGCTATTTCTCTTGTTGTTACACTCATTTCTTTGGCAAGTTTATTATACGATAAGGCAAGATTATTTACTTCTTGCTGTGTTTTATTTGTTACTATACGAATTTCATTGAGGGAATTGTCAAGTTCAGTTATATATGATATGCCTTCTTTTATTTGTCTTAATGTACCAAAAAACAATGTTCCACCAGTAGCCCATTGAGCCATACGTTTCCATGCGGTTTGTATAGCCTTACTCCATGTCAAAGTGTCAATCATTGCATTACGAGAAGCGTGAGAATATTTATAAATACTTCCTGTTGCTTTATCTATATAAGCTGTTAAATCTACAAATTCATTTCCTTTTTGTAATTTCTGTGTTAATTTCAAATATTCTTCCGTTTCTTGAACATAATTTAAGCCAGTAATTCTATATCCTTGTAGTAATGGAGTAGATAGTGCGTCTTTATAATTTTTTAAAGTAACTACAGTAGCATTTAGGTTTTCTCTCAATTTAATTACTTGCCCAGTGATATTTTCAAATTGTTTAAAATTGAAACCCTTTTCAGCAGTTATTTCAATATCACGATATGCTTTATAAAGAGACCACAAAGTATTTATTTGTTTATCAATATTCCTTTTTTGTTCTTCAGTCAAATTTGATTGAGATTTTCTTAACTTTTCTATTGTGGACAATATAAAATTATATTCTCTATTTAAAATACTAAGATTAGTTGGTTCTTTTACGCCTCTTGAAGATGTGAATGTGTCACGTATATTTTTTAGTCTAGTCTCAAATTTCTGTAATATATTTAAATTTCTTTGTAAGACATCTCCAGCGTTCTTATCAATCAGATTAGCACCAGAAAATACAAAACCTTCTTTTGTGCTGTCTCCAACTTTGATTTTAGCCATGTTAAATCTAAGTTGTTCAATAGTACCATCTAATTTTTTTATTTCTGCTTCAAATCCAACAATTTGGTTTTTGGCATTTTTTAGAAAATTAACATTTACATCGCCCAAGTCTTTAAATTGATTTTTAACCCTGTTTACTATATCTGTTGTTGAAATGAAAAATTGTCTACCTTCAGCTTCAAGTTGTTCTATATCAAATACTTTTATTTTATTCTCTGATTTTGATTTTTCTGATATTTTTGTTGCTGTTTCGGTTACTATCTTTTCTGCGTCTTTTACGCTCTGTTTATCAACATCAAACTGCAAGTTAAGTTTTATGTTTTTTGCTAATTTATCAACATCGCTTTTAAATTTAGCAATAACGTTTTCATCAAAATCAATTCTTGGTCTGAGATTTATTTTTATTTTTTTTGCAACGGAATCTAATTGCGTTTGTAAATCTTCTTGTTCAACATTTAATATGGCATTTATAAGTATCCCCAGTTTATCATCCATTTTGAACATCTCCCTTCATTCCGTATTTGTAAGGGGAGGGGAGAAAAACTCCCCTCACTCGAAGATATAAAAATACAAGCATAAAAAAAGGGAGTAAATACTCCCTTTATAACGATATATATATTAATTATTCAATTATTCAACCGATATATCATAATCAACTTCCATTAACTCAATTAAATCTTGTAATGTTCGATAAAGCATTTTTCCTTTAGAATTACGTATATCAATTAATTTATCCGTATCTATATCTGTATCATATAAACAACTATTAATATAATTTGTTAATATACGATAAAATGAAACCATTACAGCTAAAATTTCTTGTTCTTTTTCATTTAATCCATAACCATCTATTATTTTTTCATCTTCTTCTTCAAGTCCATAAAGTATATTAAAAAAATTATCTGATGTATTCTTTATTATCAATTCTTTTATCTCATTAGTATATTTACGATTTTTATTTTTTAATGCTTTTTCAGTTAATTTTAAGCATTCTATCATGTCATTATAAAACTTCTCATTGTCAATTCCTTCAGGCACTTTTTTACCGCATGATGTCAAAAGAGTTACACAAAATACCAATATTAAAAAAATAGATACAGTCTGTTTCAAATGTTTCACCTCTTTTTGGCTATAATTATCCTTTTTTTATATTATACCAAAAAAACAAAAAATCTATATACTATAATTAAAAAGAATTCAGATATTATACCTAGAAAAATATAATTACTATCACCAAAATATGTATTAATCATAAAACATAAAACAAATATTAATAATATAGCAACATTTTTTCTCATACAAAAACCTCTTCTTTAGTTATAATACTTTATTGTTATATAACTTTATGAAAAAATTTTATCAAAAAAATATAAAATTATAAAAATAACAACACAGATACATATCCAAAGAAAATAGCCTTTCCAATCATATTTCTTTTTACGATATCCTTTAATATAATCATTAGCATATTTATATAGCATTTGACACCTCTGAAATATTGATATATTAATTATATACCAAAATTTCACAATTGTCAAACAATATAGAGTAGGGGGGGGGCAACCTCCCCTTAATGATAAAATAAGAATTTGATTTAGATAAGTTTGGCAGGCGAATAGCCTGCCATATATTGTTGGCTCACAGTATTGCGCCAAAATAGGCTCGTGAGAACTGTTTAATCTATAAATGCTTCATCAGCATCGTCTGTATCTTCACGTATGACATATATCTTAGTAGTTTCAGATGATTCGTGTCCCAACAATTTCCTTGCAGTCTCTAAATCTTTACCTGAATGTACTACAAGATTAGTTGCACGAGATTCCCTAAAGAGGTGCGGATGCACCCTTCGTCCGACGATTTCTGTAAACAAGGTACTGCACCATTGATTGAATGTAGTAGGGGAGACTTGATTAATTTTACCGGCATATTTCGCAATAAACATATACGGACAATCATCTTCTCCACGAACTTCTAGCCATTTCTTTAATGCTTCCATTGCTTCTTCATTAAATTCTAATTTCCTAATTTTACCAATTTTCCCCTTGCCTTTACATCTAATCTCGTGAGTTTTATATTTTTTAACTTCAACTTCCACTTCTCTACCATCAGAATCTTTCATCTTAACTGTTTTAATAATAGGTTCATAATTCACGACCTCTTTGAGTAATAACCTTGCTTCTTCACGTCTACAACCTGTTACATACGAAAATTTAAGATAAGCTAATTTCTGCCATTCACCACGTCTTTCTAATTCATCGCATAAATATCTATATTCATCAGGTGTAAGCGGTTCTTTTTTATGTACAAAACCAGTTGTGGGTACTTTAATAGATTTATTTATATAATTCCTAAAGGTAGGATATTCATCTTCATAATAAACCATTATATAATTATTCAAACTACTCACAGCAGACCTTTTTAATTTTATAGCTGCTTCTGACAAACCATTGTTCACTAACCAGTTTTGAAACCTTAAATAATCTCTGCTTTTTATATCAATTAATTTTTTATCATTACAATTTTGTTTTATCCAATAAGCATACATTCTCAAAGCAGATTTATATTGTATATAGCTTTTTGGACTTAAATGTGCTGAACTCTCTAAAAATTCATTTATTATATTACGATTAAATTCATTGCATTGTAACCACATTTCTTCTGTTACTTCTATAGATTTATCAGCAATTTTACCCATTGTTTCTCACCACCTTTATAAGAAAATATCTATGTCAACAGAAGTTATTTTCAAAATCAAATAGGGTAGAGGACATTAACTCTACCCATTTATATCAAATCACTATTTTATTTAAATCACAGCACCTTTACCAAACCTTTTTTCTAATGCTTTTTTCATAAATTCCTTCAGTTTTCCTTTTTTTAAATCTTTTCTTGTTTCTTTAATAAATGGTCTAGGATATGGTTGCTTTTGATAAATCTTACTATCCTCCCATGTATAGCCGACACCGTGTTCAACTATTGGTGTTATATATCTGTCTGGGTCTGAAGGCGTAGCATATCCATTATCTCTTGTTATATTACTTATTTTTATACCGTTTTCTATTTCTTCAACTAAATAATTTTCATCATCTAATAAACCGCCATCTTCCTTACGTCTGACATATTGTGTAGGCTTATATGCATCATAAACGTCTATTTTCACATGCTCTTTCTCTAATTCTATTGTTTTTTCTGCAACATCTGTTTTTAAACTATCCATAATTTGTTTTTGCAAATATTTTTCCAATTCTTTTACACTTTTAAAAGTTGGCATAAAATCATCTCCAAAAAATAAGGTAGGGGAGAATCGACATACTAATACAATCGCATTTGTTTTTTGTAACCCCTTTTGTTTGCTATTTATTACATGACAGAAGGTTGCCTGTTTAGCGTTTCAACTAACTGCTTAATCATGGGCATCTTATCTAAATTGAGTTTTTGTGCTTCTTTTAAGATAGATTTTATAGCTTTTGGATTTGTGTTCTTTTCAACTACGTTTATAAAGTTAGTTAAATTTCTATTTATTACACCAGCCAAAGAATTATAAGTATCAATTTCATTTCTTATCATATAATACGAATGTTCAGAAATAAAATCACGTTCCTCTTGATTCATGTTTTCTTTTATAAAATCAATAATCTTATATTCACACGCTTCATCATAATGTTCATCAATATCAACATTACTATAAAAAGACGTGACCATTAAATCAAATGCAATTGCATAACTGATACTATCTTTTATTTTCATACCATTTTGTTCAACAATACTGTTTTTTGCAATTTCTTCACACATTAATCTTTTAGTTGAAATAGGTAAGTAATCTTTTATTTGAATCCCATCAAAAGCATTGTCATTACCGTTTTTTATTTTTTCAATAATATCAATTACATTAATTCTATTTTCACTCATAATAAAATCTCCTTTTTACTTTAATATTTTGTTTTACATGAAACATGATATTAATAATGAATATAAATTTCAGTTCTTGGGCTATCCTTGTCATATCCACACTTTAAAGTCAAACTTTCTAAATGCTCAGAGTCATCGTCAACAAGCAATCCGCTGGCAACGAAACCATCTAAAAAAAACTTAGGCACAGTATTATCTACATCTTTGCGGATTTTGGTTTTGAAGTATGACACAAACGTCATAGAACATTTCTCAATACGTTTGTTTGTTAATCCATTTTCTTCTACAAACCAGACGATGAACTCTTTATATTTTTGTTTTAAAGTATTCATTTGGGGACGTTTCATTATCATCCATTTATTTATTGATGGGTGAGTGGGAGACTCAATAGGCTTTTTCTTACGCTTTGGATATTGTTTAAAATAATATTTATGATATTTATCTACTATGTCATTATCTATGACAAGTTTTAATACATTAGATATGAAAATCACCTCATTTTTCGATTTTACCTAAATTTGAAATCCTTGATTTTACTGCGTTTGCAGACTTGAAAAAACCAATGAAATGCTAATTTGATGCCCGACTTCCTGAATAAAAATAAAAACACAAACAAAAGAGCAATGGAGAAGTTATTAGCTTCAAATCATTGCTCTTTCTTATATGAACGGTTTGACCCGTTATAGTAGTTTGTGTAGATTTTAGAGAATTATTTTGAAAGTTGTTAGTTCGATAATTGTTCCAATGTCGAGGTAACTACGCTGGTATCTGTGGTGTGGTGTGATGATAATCATTTCCTCAGCTGTCGGTGACGGTAGTCGTGCAGATGTTTCTCCATTATCCGCCTCCACCACATCACCATCGTATCCTTATGTGTCATACTCTTGCCCTGTAATCTCTTCGTATTCTTCAGCCGTAATAACTTTTCCCACGACATTGTAAACTCGCTCTTTACTCCATAACCCTTTGTCGTAGTACATCTTCACCCTGTCAAACCAACTCATATTTCCACCCCCGTCATAATGGCAAGGTAATCAATATCGGCCCTTAAACGAAGGTTATCCGTCAATTCCTGCAGCTGTTTCCTTTGTTCATAGGCTTCACAGCCAGCGTTGAACACTTCAAGGGCTTTATCGTAGGAGTCAAACTCAAGCCCTTCAAACCATTCATTTCCTGCCTGGGTGATAGATTCAGTAGAGAATGGTATGCCTCTTTCGGTGAGCTTTTGTTCTATTTCATTCTTGTGTTCTTCCGAGATACACCGTTCTTCCATTTCAATCGTTTCTTCACCTTGAGTTTCCTGCCAGGTCACTATATATCGAACCAATTCAACCTTATTACCCAAAAGGCGAAACATTATATCACCTCACTTAGTTATATTTGTTATTTACACTCGTATTGCTCGTCCCGCCCCCGATGACGACATTTTTGCCCATGCAGTTGTTTGAGGAAATGAGGTTATAGCTGTTGCTAGAACCTGATAGATGTATTGTATATTGACTTGAGGTGTAATCAGAGGATTGCCCTGTTCCACGTATGCAAGTGTTGCCTGTTATCGTGTTATTACTAGATGAAGATAGGAAGATACCGCTGTTGCTGTTGTTGTTGCAAGTGTTGCCTGTTACCGTGTTGTAGCTACTAGATGAAAGTAGGCAGATGCCGTAGTTGTTGTTGTTGCAAGTGTTGCCTGTTACCGTGTTGTAGCTACTAGATGAAAGTAGGTAGATGCCATAGTTGTTGTTGTTGTTGCAAGTATTGCCTGTTACTGTGTTGTCGCTAGATGAATATTGATAGATGCCGAAGCTGTTATTGTTGCAAGTATTGCCTGTTACTGTGTTGTCGCTAGATGAATCTAGGCGAATGCCGGTGCTGTTGTTGTTGCAAGTATTGCCTGTTACCGTATTGTTGCTAGATGAATATTGATAGATGCCGTAGTTGTTGTTGTTACAAGTATTGCCTGTTACCGTGCTGTCGCTAGATGAATATAGGTAGATGCCATAGTTATAACTTGCAGTATATGTTGCCTTGTTCCCGTCAATTTGCAAACCTTGTATTTTGCAACCGCTTTTTTCATTTAAGGTTATTAAGCCCTTCGCAGTAGAACCGCTATCCGCATCAGTCGAATTATACATTCTCTTTAAGATTGTAGTATTGCCGTTACCCCTTAAAGACACGTTATCCTTTGGAATATTGATACTCGCCGTAATATTATAAGTTCCATCAAGGATGACTACTTCCCCGCCAGTTGCGGGCAAATCATTTAGTGCTTGTATAATTTCTTCTTGGTCATTTGTTCCATCGCAAAGATAATCACAATCTTTTGCTGTCCAACCAGATGTTGATGTACCGATAACAAATCTCACTGTTTTTGCGTGTTGCGTACCATCTTCCAAATGTGTATTAAGGTCATCTATTATGTTCGTAATTTCTGCCAATGTACTACTAACTGTATCTAAATTTATATTATTATTTACTGTAATTTTATCAGTTTTATCCTTTGCAGATTGACCAATCGCCCTAGCTATAATATCTGTTGCCATTAGTCAGTCACCGTACCTTTCGCCGTTACCGCACCTGCACCTATAGCTGATAATCTTAATCTTACTCTCACATATCCTTCTAATGGTAAAGAGTACTTTCCATTAGCAGTAATATTAGGTGACATAGCATAAGTGTTAAGATTAACTACAGAAATTGCCGTATAATCATCTGTATCATTTGCTTTTGCTTCAACTACAATATTAAAATTTTCCGCATTACCTGTAACTGCTATAGTAGCTGTACGCATTCTCGCTCCTACTAGTAATTCATTCCCATTTGAAACAGCGTTAGCATTGTCTAAAAATGGAAAGATAAGTTGTCTCACATTGTTTCCCATGTTATTACTCCTTTATTTATAATTGAAATTTGAAATATATATTAAAGTATTCATTTGTGGACGTTTCATAATAAACCATTTGTTTATACTAGGGTGAATAGGAGAAGGAATAGGTTCTTTAGTTCTTTTAGGATATTTTTTGAAATAATAAGAATTGTATTTTTGAAGTGTATCGTTATCTATTACTAATTTTATTACATTAATATAAATCACCTTCTAAAAAATAAGATAGGGTAGGGAATAAATATTCACCTACCCATAATATTATATTAATATAATTTGTTTCTATCAAAGTTATGCAGGTTGTACCATTTGTTTATTATATAAAATTAGGGAAGAAGTGTTCGGATGCACTTATTGTCAGTTGGGTGTTCAGTCCAACCTATCCCTTTAATTATATTATAATATTATATTATTATTTTGTCAATATTAAGGTGTTGTTCTAGGTACAACTACATATTTACCATAAGAAGTAGAACCTATTGGCGTTTCACATATGAAGTTTATTGTATCTTGCTGGTTCTCTCCTGCGCTATATGCAGCAGTCAAATTACCATCTGGTCTTGCCTTATCAAAAATCCAATACAAATCAGCAACAACTTTTTCTGTATCTGGGTCATAACATATAGTATGTAATTGCACTTTATGGGGTTTTGGAAATTCTTCAGCATTCAAATCAAGTACACTAGCAGTAGGTTGAGCTTCTTCGTATATTACCGTATAAAATTGCCCTGCCTGACCTCCTGTAATAGTAACTTTTCCAGCAGTAAAACTACCTGTTAATTCCTTGCCATTTTTATCAAGAACTGTTACTTCACCAACAGGAGTACCATCAATGGTAACTTCCACTGAACCTGCGTTATCTACAGCCTGTTTTGTTTCTGACCTCAAAACATTTATTGCTTCGTCACTAAACAATCCACCACTTTGAAGAGCATAAATATCATCATTATGCAACGTGGTAGTGACTTCAAAATTTATATCTTTACTGTTATTTATAGTTGTTACACGTTTGTTTCCAATACCACCACGTATAGGAGTTGAATCTACTGTTTGATTTACATTATTTGTTGAAGTCAATCCAATAAAATATGTTTTATCGTTTATTTCATCAATGGCAATTACTTCACAAACGTCATGTACAACAACGTTATTCATAAATTAATTCCTCCTTATTAATTATTAAATAAAGATTTAGATTTTTTCTCAAAATCTTTTATATTTGTTTTCTTTTCTTTTAACTCTGTCAAATCTATTGCCTTATACCACGATTCAATTTTTATATCATTAGAAACAGTAGCAAATAATGTAGTTGTATTATAATTTTTAAATTGACCTAATCTATAAAAAAGAGCATACATTTCATATATATACAAGTCATTTGGCTTCGTACCAGAACCCAACCAAACACTTGTATATACAGCTTCAAAGTCAATATTATCATTGTTTTTCTTTTGAAAAAACTTTTTAAAAGCATTAAATTTTTCAATTTCTGGATTAGAACTTGGTTTCTCATAGTTTAAACAATTCATTTTTTTTATTAAATCAAGATAATATTGCAACTCTTTATCATCTTGCACTAAATCAAAAACATCTTCATCAAAACACAATTTAAATAAATCTTTGAAACTTTGATATAAATTATAATTTTCGTAGTTAAAAAATTTAATTATCTCTAATAAAGATAATTTTTCAAAATATTCTTTATATTCTGGCTTAATGAATTTCATTATATCTTTTTTTTCTAAATATATAAGTTGTATATATGGCAATAATGTAAGATATTCTTTAACTTTAAAAAACCTTATTTTGCCTATTCTTGTTTCAATAGGTTCGCAAAGTATATAAAATTCTCTTATATCTTGCATATTATCTTCCACCCTTCAAAGTGGAACTGTTAACATTTATCCATAAAGTCATGCCAGAATAATCTTTGTTGAGTTTATATATTTTAAATCGTTCAATTTCACAAAGTCCAATACCCATGACATGTTTTTGGTCGATATCCTTAGCAATTTCATCTGCTATACGAAAAGGACGTATTTGACCTAATCCACTAAGCAACCAATATTGATAAGGTACAACAATATCAATAAGAAATGTTATATCACTTAAAGGCTGATTTCTTAAATTACCTTCATATGGATTTATGAATAGAATTACTTTTTGTTCTTCTGAATCAAGTATATTATTATCAAATACATTTAATATTATATGACCTGTTTCTAATAAATCTACATCAACGTTAGGTTGGCTAATAGGGTCATTCACTAAATAGAAAATATATTTCTTTAAATTTTCATTTGACAATAATACTTCCAGCAGTTTTATAAGGTTATTTTCTATATGTCTAAATTTCTGACTCCATTCCATTAGCCCACCTCCTTAAAATATATTTTTAATCTGTATTCTTAAAAATTGCGGTTCAACATTGCCTTCTGTATCCTTGCACCACAACTTCACATATCCCAATGTGTTACCAGTAGTTACTACACAAGTATTAGCAACTGAATCTTGTTCTATAATTGTTGCTAAAGTAGTTGGATTCCCCAAATCATCTGTTAACCAAAATTCAGACAACATACTTACAGGTATTCCGTTATCAGTAAATTTTGCAGTATATGTAGCTGTTCTACCTTTAACTATAGAAGTATTACCTGATATAATCACCATGTAATTGTGTTGTGGTTCATCAATAAACTCAACAATAATACTATTTTTTATATTTTCATTATCTTTTAATGATACTGTAAATGTAACTACACCTGTGCTTAATATATTAACTACACCGTTTTCATCAATTGTTGCAATTGTTTCATCACTTGATGTGTAAACAAGCGGTGGGGTAGGGGAAAGGACTTTGTCTCCATCTAACACTACACAATTAATCACAAAATTATCACTTACACTAACTTGAATATTATTTCCATTAAGTATATTAATATTATACTTTGGCAAATCTTGTTTTTCTGCTGTCCATTCACACTTGAGAATTATAAGCCCTGGATTAATAACGTCCGAAATGTCTATAACTTTATAATGATTAATACCTATTTTATAAACTTCATCACGCTTAATTAGTTCAGTAATTTCGTTATGTGGTACTCTAACTATAATATCTGTACTAGGCTGAATATTAAACCTTGTTTCATCTACGCCCATGCTATATAAGCGTGTAACATCTTCAATAATGCAAGGTACTTTATATAAAATACCGTTTTTATATACATTTAAATCATAATAAGACTTTGTTACAGTACAAGACTTAGAAACTGTAGTATATGTTACATCAGTACATATCCATTTTGCACCGTCAAATTCAAATATATCTCCAACTTTTACTTCATAATCAGGTGTTCTAAAAATTATTTTTTGATAATTATCATTTCGTCTTGACAGTGTTTCAGTATTAAATTTACCAACAACACGTGCTGTTATAGGATTGCCATTATGTAATACTTCTTTTATAGTTGTCGTGTTTTCATATTCCGAATTTACTAATTCCTGAAATTCATCTTTGTAAATTTCTGAAGGAGTTGATTTTGTTACAGATAAATAAGCATTATAAGATTCATACGCCATACAATCAACTCCTTCTTTCTAATTTAGACCAATCAAAATTGTTATATGAATATTGTACAATTTGTTTGTCAACCATTTCTTTCATTGTGGTTAACAATTCTCTTTTCTCTTTAAGATTATTAGCTTGACTATACGTCTTAAAATCGGTATCTTGAAGAAAGTTTCTAAGACTTAATATATCATTAACTTCTTTAGTCAACCACTCAACTATCATAAGATTAGAAAGTATAACTTTTTCATCAGTTGACAAAGTTTGGTTAAAAACTTTATTTGTATCATCTCTATCTTCTAAATCTGTTTTACATTTTCTAAAATTTGCTATAGCTTTAATCAAAAAAGACATTAAATAATTTTCCATATCTTCTACGGATTTTTCATACAGCCTATTTATCCTATAATCCTGAATAGAAGTAAGAAATAAATCAAATACTTCAGAATAGGGTGTTGCCATATTACCACCCCTTTACTTGAGATGCTCTGCTATTTCATATAAATCTTTTCCGTATAACTCACTTATCACAGCAACCTTGTTTCTATCTACATATTCCCTCTTAACTATTTTATCTACTATTAAATCAACTATAGTCTGTTTTAACTGCTTTGTAGTACCGTTGTACAAATCCCTAATTTTATCGTCATCATATTCAAGTATTCTATCAATAGTCTTTTTATCAAGTATTTTCTTCATAAACTTTTCAAGATAATGCACCTTAATTACATCTTTATCAAGAACTACACAATATCCTTCTTCAAAAAATTTTCTCTGATATGAAATTATTTTTGCTAAATCGCTATACAAAATAGGCTGTGTTTCGCCAAAGAAATTAAACCTTAATGGTGTTTTATCATCTGCATATCTCTTCAGATTTAATCCACCCATATATAAAGACATAACTTTTATAGGTTTATGCATTGGTATCTCAGGAAAAACTTCATTTTCATCTTTTATATCATTATTTTTCTCAACAGCAGAAACTTTTTCTGACATCAAAGTTTCAAGTTTTTTCTTTAATTCCTCAAGTTCTCTTTCGAGTTCTTCATTTCTTTTTACCAAATCTATATTTTCAGTTATCTTAGTATTTGTTTTAGCATTCGATTTGCCTGCCATTCAACAATTCCACCTTTCTTCAATAATAATTAAATAGGGAAGTGGAATACACCACTTCCCATTATTTATAATTAAGCTATTACATCCATTATTCCATATTTAGCATTGGTAGCAATACCAACTGCCCATCTCTTCTGGAGTGTAGTAGCCTGAGTAAGATTAGCGTTTGCATACTGTCCATCAGTAATTGTAATAGTTTCACCTTCAAAACCAATCTTTACAAGCTTCTGTACACCAGTAGAAATGAAGTACAACTTATCATCTTCAAGAGCGAAAGAGTAATCTCCTGCTGTATCATCAATCTTCTGAGGAATTTCAAACAAGTCTACACCCATGAAAGTAGTTAAGTAACCCATGCGGTTATAAATATCGCCAAGCTGCATTTTAAGATAATCATTAGAAGGAAGTATCTTAGAAAGTGCAAGTTTAGTACCAAATACAACACATCTTGCACCACCATTAGCAGCCTGTACTCTCTGAGCAAGTTTTACAAATCCATCAACAGTAAAAGAAGCTTCTTTGAAATTAGTAGGAAGTGTAGCATATGTATCATTAATTGCCTTATAAACATCAATAGACAATTCTTTTTCCATAGCCAAAGCACACTTCATAGCATATTCAGCAAGATTTCTCTTGCCACACAAAATTCTATACAAGTCTTCTTCTACGGTTACAAAACGAGGCTCTGGAATAAGAGTAACCTGCCCGTTAAACTGTTTCTGTGCAAAAGTATGTCTCTTACCATTAGCACCTTTTGATACTATAAACAAATCACTTGAAGCAATATCAAATACAAAATTATCACCAAATCCACCATTTCTGACTTCTGCAAACTGCATAAAGTCATCAACTACAACTTCAGGTATAACCATATCTATCATTGAAGCAATGACTGCAAAAGTAGCCCATCTGTAGTTAGGATTGGTTTTCCATACTGCATCAGAGAAACCAGTATTGTTGATTCCTGCAACTTCACCAATCCTTGCTTCTATTGCGTTATGCAATTTCTCGGTTTTTTCCTCAAAAGATACGCTTCTATCATAATCAACATTAGTTTTGAAATTTACTGCTCTATAGTGATTGAAATAATCTCCCCATGCTTTATACAAATCTACATTTCCATTAGAAAATTTCAATACATTATCTGGAATTCTTATCATATGATATTCTCCTTTCATTTTATATTTTTATTTTTATGCCTTCACACAAATAAATCTGTAAGCGGTAACTCTTTCATTACCAATTGAAACAAAAGTATCTCTTACATACTTATAAGCAAGGGAAACACCACTAATATCATCTGTCCAAGTAAGTTTAGTAGTACCATCAGCGGGAGATATATAAGTATTTTCACCCTTAGTACCATCAATACCATCAACAGTAATTACAACTTCATCTCCAATCATAGGCTTATACATTGTAAATACCTTACCAGCAGGAATATTAAATTCCCTAGGGTCATCAGTAAGTCCAGAATACTTGCCATTTACAAGTACATTTACAGGTTCATTTACCATATAGAAAATATCAGTTGCTAAAGTATCAGTAGCAGGTTTGTTTACAGTGTAAACAAAAGCCTCATTCTTAGCAGTAGATTTTTCACCCAATGCAACAACATGACCATTTTCAACTGCAAAATTAGCCTTACCAAATTTATTCAAAGAATCAATATTTTTTGCGGCTATTTCACCAGCTATAAGAACTGAATATGCCATAAATAAATTCCTCCTTTAAATTTTATATTAATAATTAAAGCCTATCCCACAAACTTTTGTTTGTGTTATCATCAACAATATCTATATTTATTGGAACTCTTATAGAGCCAACATCACCCTTCTGCTTTGATTTTGTAACACTATAAGCAAACGCTTTAATAGCATTACTAAAATCTTCTGGATTGCTAAATTCTTTAGCCTTTTCACGCCATTCATCAATCTGTTCCTGTGTTAAATCATCAGCGACAGAATTAATTGCAAATTCAATTTTAGATTTTCTTTCTTGTTCTTCAACATTAGTCTTAAATTCAAGAAGTCTTGCGTTTTCTTCTTTTAATGTTTTATTTTCTTCTTCAAGAGTAGAAAACTTTTCTATTTCTTTTTCTAATTCAGATACTTTTTCTTTATAGGTAGCAATATCATTATTAAGCTGTTCTTTCTCTGTTGTAAATGCCTTTTCTTTTTCTGCAACTAACTTATGTACAAATTCCATTAAATCGTCTTTTTCATCTTCATCATCATCTATAATGACATAAGTCATTTTTGCACGTTTTACACCTTCAAGATTAAGTTTAGCTACACCATCTTCAATAGAGTATGGAATAGCAACAGTTTTATTTGATTCTTCATCCATAGCATAAATATAATCTTCATCATAATCTCTCATCCAATATTTACTACATTCCATATCTCCATTTTTGTATTTGACATCATTACAAGCAGATTGAAGAATGTTCCACATTTCATTTGCAGTAATGCCAAAGGTTTGAGCAAATTCTTCTTTATTAAATTTCATATCTTCACCATCCTTACATGAAAAGTTACTTGTATCTAAACCAAGTATTTTATAATATTTTTTTAATTTTGCTTTTGCAGATTTATAATAGTCTGCCTTTGTGTTTCTTTCTAAGAAAGAAAGAGCAGCTTCACAACCAGACTTGCACAATACTAACGTATTATCTTTTATTCTACATACAGGATATTTAAGTTTTAAACTTGGTGAATCTTCCCATCCTTCTTCAACAACCAAATAGCATTTCTTAACTAATGTTTTGTAATTTTTAGCTCTTAAAATTCTGTCTCTTAATTTTATCTTATCAACACTACCCCAAGGTGTAGTCATGTCTGCTGCTTCTTTAGATAAATCTATCTTTATAGGGTCTGATTTACCCATTTCATCTTTAGGCACAGCAAACAACATTTTCTTCACTTCCTCAACCATTTCAGAAAACTTTAATACTTTTGCTTTTGCATTAGGGATAGCAGGGGAATCACCAATCAATGTTACACCTAAAAAAACAAACGATAAAATCTCTGTTTTATCGTCTTTTTGTTGACTGTCCACTATCTGTATTTCCATTGATATAGGTTTTTCACCATCATGCTTTTCAAATACTTCTATTACTTCTGGACAATAATATTTCCATATGTAAGCAGTACATACAAGCCATAATTCTTTATTTTCGTCATATTCAAACCTAATATCATCTTTAGATAGTATAACTCCACATGGAATTTCGTCTACCTCATGCCCCATGAAGTCTTTCGTGTATTTATTATATTTATAAAGTATTGGTTTACCAACGAGTGTATTAGCTGACTGTCTTATAGCATCTTCGGTTATGGGAAGATTATGTTTGTTGTCACCGCTTTTTGCAACCCACATTTCTATCTTTGCTAATTGATTGTCGCTTATATCCTGTATATTATATTTGTTTATTGTAAAGCTTACAACATTATTCACATCTTCACCACCTTTCGTTCAAATAGGGTAGGGAAGAAGGGTTATTCTTTTGGAAATACCAAATTCCCTGTTTCTTTGTTCTTTTTCCATTCCAACAATGCATTACTTAATTCTTCTGTTTTAAGAAAAATCCATACTATTTTTTTATCATTTTCATCAATTTGTCTCGATATATATTTTATATTTTTAATTTCACATAAAAATCTTTTTAAGTTTTTACTCTTACAATAAAACTTTTCTTTTTTAATAGATTCTGGATTACTCACAAACATTCAAGAAACTCCCTTCTATTACTTCTCGTATTCGTCCAAATCTTTATCAATGTCACTTCCAGCAGTTCTGCTTATTTCCCCTGAATCTGTCAAATCATTATCTTTTTTTGCTGGTCTACCACCTTTAGTATCTTCTTTAGACAATGTATACGATGTCTTTATAGGTGTGAGTTTATCAACAAATCCAAGCCACTTCATAAGTAGCATACCTGCATCTAAATCTTTTATACTCATACCTTCAGCAGAAGCAATCTTAGGTGTTATAATACCATTTTGTGCTAACTCCAAAGCATGGTTTTGCCTATCTTCTCTATCAAAAATAGTACCTTCAAACTTAATTTTAAATTTATATTTTCGTGTTAGTCTATTTACATGATAAGTACAGAAATCTTCAAATTGTCTATATATAGATTCCATAAAAGCAGAATCAATTAGTTTAGATAAATTCATTGTTGCTACATTAGGTCGTTCTGTATTAAAACCATTCCTATCTATACCTGCTTGTGCAAAAATATTATTTAATGCCTTTGACATAATGTCATCTTTAATTTCTGAAGTATTATCAAATGAAAACATCTCCAAGTTTTCAAAAGGTAATGCAGCAATTTTAACGCCAGAAGGCAAATCACTTTGAGCAATTTGTATAAACTTTGCTAATGTATTAGGGTCGATTGCAAAATCATCTACTTTTGAACCCGTTTTATTTTCTTTGTTTCTAGGTACTGCACCAAGTATAACTTTTAAAACTTCTGAATCTGCCTTTATTTTTTGCAAATCTTTTAAATGCGGAATGTCTGCAAAATCAAGGAATATACCCATTAATGGTGGTACTAACCCTGCAAAATGAGTATGGAACTTAAATACCCATCCTTTTTCTGGACTTATTTGTTGCCAGTAATTCCATTTACCATTCCTTAATTCTGGTCTTATATTAGGATAATATGTTTTATTATTCTGCATATCTAAAGCATTTTTATAATACTTCTTAAATTCTGGTGCAAATCCGTTTATATCAACACCCATCTGCTGGAAATACATCAAATTAAACGAATACAAATATCCATATTCCCAATATGAATCAATTATACACCAATCAATAGGCATTTCTTGTAAAAACAAAACATTTTCTTTTTTATCTTCACGTAAATGTACAAAATATCCATCTTCTAAACACATTTTTAATACTGCTTTTTTAAATTCTTTTTTTGCATTAAATCTATCAAACCAATTGCACATGATTTCATAGTCTTTTTTGAATGTTGTCTTATTCATATCTTCTTCAGTAGCATTAATGGGAATAGGAAACCAATCAAATGTTAATATGTCTGATAAATAATGTATCATTCGTTTATATGTAAGTTGAGTATTATATAAATATTGTGATAGTCTTCTTAACGATTGTTCATACTCTCTAGGATTGGAAATAATTTGTTTTATATGTTCTCTAGTTTGACCAGCAGGTTGCATATTTATATTTTTAAGATAAACATTTGCAAGTAAAGGATTGAATAAATAAGAATTTACCTGCGTGAGACTTTTTGCAAATTCTAATGCGTAATTAAATTCTTTTTTAATATCATCCTGATTTTGAACATTTTTTTGGTGTGGCACTATTTCACACAATTCTTACGCAAGGAAGCCACTGGCTTTAGCCACGTGGAGGAATTGCGTATTTTAAACACGCTACGTAAGAATTGCTACCTCCTTTCTATAACTATACCCATCAAAGCGTTGTACAACTGAAAAATATTTATGATTTACACCTTGTACAACTCTTTGACCTTCCTTGTCTTTAATATCAAAACTACCTGATTTTCTACAAGCAACTTCTCCATACCAAATGCCTTTATATTTTCCTTTTGGTATTTCAGCTTTCACCATATCTCCTGTTTGAAAACCAAAGAAATATTTTTGTCTTGCTAAATATCCTCTCGGAAAGCCGTATTTATCTAAATTTGTTCTACAATGACTCCCTCTACCTTTTGCTTTTATATACAAA
>Ga0134101_1000298_pt1 | contig 59707 bp, 48 predicted proteins | sample 12_3_2metaG_FD_94446 | JGI IMG/M metagenome (GOLD analysis project Ga0134101, IMG submission 94446) | Switchgrass degrading microbial communities from high solid loading bioreactors in New Hampshire, USA - 12_48_3.3_201_A2 metaG | ecosystem: Engineered > Bioreactor > Semi-continuous > Anaerobic...
AAAAAAGTATGTCCCTTTTTCAACTTTTTCAAATATTTTGTGCGCTGGCAGCCGGCTTATGCCTGAAAACCTCTCAATCGCTTTGCGAGGTTTATCAACTATTGAACAGGTCTTTGGAATTTATGAAGTCCGGGAATCGCCATTCAGATTGCCTTAATGTTAAAAAGCCGGCAGGCGGTTTCCACCGCTTGCCGGCTGCCTGGACTTCGATATACCCCAGCTTATTTACATAGAGCCAGTCTTCTGCAGTCGGATTCTCCCGACTTTGGTGTTTTCTGAAGCATCAGGGTTTTAGCTTTCTTCCGTTGCTGTCCCTGCCGAAAAGCTTCAGAATCTTAGCTCCAAGCCGGGTTCTGAAAAGAACATAACATATCGAGATGAGTATAACAAGTATTCCGCCGAGTATCCTAATCCAGGTTACCCTTATCAGCGTCAGGGCAGACAGCAGCGTGGTCAAAAGCGCACTGCTGCGCAGATTGCGCCTGAAATATGCCAGCGAGACAACAAGTCCCAATACGCAAAGAAATATAAACACCAGTTCCATATAATCCACCTCATAGTCTCCGCAAATCGGCATCCGCCGCGTCTGCCCAAGACAGATAACCGGAATGTATTAACCGAAGAAAAGCCTGTGATCAAAATCAACAGGCTTTTCTTTTTCGGCTTTAATTATTTTTGCTATGAATTACTGATTAAAGCTTTCAAATATCTCCCTTATCTGCTGATCGGCTCTCTGGGTAATCTCATTGATTTCCTCAAAGGTGAAGTACTGATATGTGTTGGAGCCGCCGAGCTGCTTGATTCTTGCCATATAATCCGGTCTGTCGGCAATGCCCTTGCAGATTTGGTTTATAGCCTTGGCTGTTTCCTCGGACATTGATGCCGGTCCGTAAATGGTCATCGGCCATGCGCATACGAGCTTTTCAGCTTCTGCTCTGTCCTTAACAAAATCAGATACGATGGGAACCTGATCAAGAACTTCCTTGAGGTCGTCGGTGTAGTTTCTGTCAACGAGGGAGTTGAGGATGCCGATTACCTTGCCGCCCTTGATGTCCGCAACAGCCTGTGTCTCTGTGAGGCACGCAAGCTCAACGTTTCCGCCGTTGATCCATGTACGGACGTCATTGGAGTTGCCGGGCTGCCAGGAAATCAGATCGGATATTCCGTAGTAGTTTGTGATGAGCTTAAGGCGAATTTCGTGCGGTGTACCTGTAGCGTATGCAACTCTTACCTCGCCCGGATGAGCCTTTACATAGTCAATGAAGCCCAGAAAATCGTTGAACTTGCCGTTGTTGACAGGGGTAAGGAATACGCCGCCGGACGGCTGGAGCTGACCAACGTTGGCGCAGATGGCAATGAACTCATCTCTGTTCGCAAGATTCTTTTCCCATGTTCCGCTGTAGTAGTTGACGATAGCGCCAGCGCCGTGCGCCATGATAACGGAGCCGTCTCCGGGAGCACGGGCGAGAGTAAGGCCAGCTCTGTTTCCGGAACCGGCAGCATCGTTCTCAACCACGAACTTTGTGCCCTGGCAGACCTCGTTGAGATAGTCAACCATGATACGTGTTGACTGGTCAAGCATTGAGCCGACGTCCATAGGAACAAGAATCGTAACTTCCTTTACGCCGTTCGGCCATTTGATGCCTTCAGGAGCCTGAGTAGTCTGCGGCGCCTGGGTGGTCTGCGGCGCCTGGGTGGTCTGCGGCGCCTGAGTGGGTTGTGGCGTCTTGTTGCCGCAGGCAGCGAAGCTGAAAATTATTGCGAGGGCAAGAACCAAGGTCAAAAATTTTTTCATTTTAGCACCTCCTATAAATATATGCTAAACGAATCAGGCTTTCACCTTATTCGCCTTAGCCCTCTTGATAGCCGGCAGTATTGTATTGAGAATAAGCACGGCCACACCTACAACGAGGAATATTGCGGACACAGGTCTTGTGACAAAGGTCCAGATTCCGTTAGGAGCATTGTTTATGCCCTGACGGAGATACTTCTCAAACAGTCCCGCGAGAATGTATGTCATTATAAACGGCATGATTGGGATATCGAAGTAATCCATCACAAGGCCGAGTATGCAGGCGCCTACTGCAACCATGATTCCGAAAACATTCGTCTTAACCATATAAGCTCCGAGGAAGCTTATGATGATTATTGCGGGATACAGATAGTGATACGGTATGGAGAGGAACTTCGGAAACAGCGGCATGGTAAAGACCTGAACCAAGAATACGAATATCGATCCGATGAGAGCCGCGGTATAAAGTATGTATACCATGTCGGGCCTCTCCATCATCAGGGTCGGGCCTGCGGTAACGCCGTGGACGGCCATAACGGTCATGAACTGGACCATGATGACGTCACCCGGAATTCCGAGCGCTATCATAGGTATCATGGCTCCGCCGATACCGCCCTTTGTCGCGACCTCCGGCGCCCATACGCCGCCGATAGCGCCGTTACCCCATTTTTCCTTATCCTTAGCAAGTGTTTTGTTCGTGGAATAGGCCACCACTGAGGATGTAGGTCCGCCGAGTCCCGGAAGGAATCCGATGAACGCACCGATTAGGAAGGAGCTAACGATATTGAATAAATTGTCCTTGATGTCCTTGCCCGGCCATCTGAATTTATCTACCTTGACTTTACTGGCGTCCCCCGTCTTGCTCTGTTTGACATATTCCATCATGATGATTTTGGCCGCGAAGAGTCCGAGCATAAGGTTAACTACGTTGAAGCCGTCGTAGAACTCTGTTATCCCGAATGTGAATCTTGCGCGTCCAAGCATCGGGTCGACGCCTACGCAGGCGATGATAACCGCAAAGCCCACGCCGATGAAACCCTTGACAAGCGAGGAGCCTTCAAGGCCGATTACTAGAGCTATGGCGCAGAATATCATCGAGGCATACTCCCACGGCCCAAGCTTTACGCCCAGGTCCGCAAGCGCCTTTGCCGCGAACATCGCAATTATGATTCCCGGAATGATACCGAACAGGTTGGAAACCACTGTTACCGAAAGCGGACGGACAGGGTCTCCTTCCTTTGTAAATGCATAGCCGTCCCATGAAGTGGCTATGGAAGAGCTGGTTCCCGGGATGCCGAGAAGTATCGAACCGATAGCGCCACCGCAGGAGGAGCCTACATGAAGGGCCATGAACAGTTCCAGGGCCAGGATCGGGTCCATCTTGTAAGTGATGGGCAGGAGCATAGTCATTACCATTCCACCCGAAAGTCCCGGAAGAGCTCCGAACAAAACGCCCAGCATGGTTCCGCCTATCATATACGCTATACCAAGAGGCGTTACCACCTTCTGCAGCGCATCAAGTATAAATTCCCACATAGTACTACCCCCGTTTTACTAGAAAAGAATTCCCGATTTAAGGCGGACATCCAGTGCAACAACATAGATCAGGTATATCGCACCGCTTACACACACCGTGTAAATCAATGTTGTGATAATACGCTTCATTTTAGGCATATCCGGCCTGGAACTCTTCGAAAACAGATAGGAGACGATGAAAAGTGCAATCGGGAACGTTACTATAACCCCGAAAAGAAGAGTTCCGATAGCAAGGAAGAGATAAATCGCCAACATAATTCCAAGACGCTTCCACTCTTCCTTTGACAGATTCATCCTCTTGCTGTCAGGTCCGGGCTTGACAAGAAGATAAATCGCGCATAATGCAAGTATGCCGCAGCCTATCCAAGGGAAGATCTTGGGGCCTGGATCTCTCTGGAGATTGCTTGCAGGCAGCATGTTTGCCTCCACAGCAAAAAATCCAGAAATCACAAGCAGTATTACCGCAAGTACTCTGTCTCTGCAAAAGAATTTCTTATTCATACAATCTCTCCCAAATACAAATTAAAAAATCTGTCATTTTGTTGGGCGTTCTTGTTAAAGGTCATTCTGCAAAGTATTTGTAAGCAGTGTGCAGCATGCATACGGAGGTTCTCACAACTGCCTAAATAGCGAGATTATCACATCCTTCATGCAACGGGTTTTAGCGGAGAAATCACTGTCTTTATATCTGATGTTTCCGAGTTCTTGCCTCGTCAAAAGCGTGCCCGGCTTCCCCGGAAACAATCTCCCTTTAATCCAAAACAAAGAACGAAGACCCGTTCCGAGTCCTCATCTGAAGCCGGCAACGCAAGAGACTCTGCTCTTCCCTTCGCGGCAGGCGGAAAACTATGTATTTGATTAACGGCCGGAGCCTTTCGTCAGCGTAGAGATAGCCACAGCACTCGTCCGTCTGTCCTGCTCGTCCCAGTATGCTTCATGCAAACGGATCGCCTTTTATGTACTCGCGGGGACGCTGCATTCTCTCAGTCATTACTCATAAAAAAATACCATGAAGAAAAAGTCTGTTCTGCATCTGATACAGTTTCAAGTATATATGTGAATAATAACAATCTTCTGCTATGCAGGTCAAGGCCACTATTTTAGAGGAATGATTTTTGTGCTTAACTGCCATAATCGGAAGAATAATAGTGCAACTTTGCACACTCAATGGTCGTCAAAGATGCAAATAATTCCGGCCGTTTCAGGGCTTGCCAGCGGAATTATTCACAGCCGAACCGGCGAGGGCCTTGACCGCCCTCGCGAGTTCCGATACAACTGCACCTATACCGTTCTGCCCCCGGCCAGGCTGAGAATTAACTCTTTAGGGCCTAAAACGATCTAGCGAAGACTATCCTACCATAATTTGTTTTGGAAGTAAAGCGAAAACAAACCACCATTTTATATTTATGGGAATTTGAGATTATATTCACGCCCAGGCAGGCGGCCGGTATGGTTAATCGGAGGCGGGAGATACAAAGTCGTGATATACGACGAAGCCAATTGGAATACAGCCTTCGTAAGGGAAAATCAATCAACAGCGGTTGATTTCACAACTTCTTAAGTTGCCGGAAATATAAAGGGAACAATGTGCAAAATATGCACAGTGATTTAACAATAAAACCCGGGATATGGCACCATACAGATGCTCACCGGCAAAATGCGCTTGGTGTCCGATAAAGCATAAAAAACCGGGAGAGCATCCTTTGATACTCTCCCGGCCTATGTTTTATATGAAATCCTGCTCGGTAACTTACGGCCAACCAGCCGAGCCCACGAACATTCCGGCAATTTCATGTAGAACCTAAGCGCCGGCGTTTCCCTAGCTTCTTATACCACTGCAAAATCGCAAACAGACCTCTGCATATCGGCCGCTGCTTCAGATATCATTAGTATACTTTTTCTGATATGCAATTCTGGGAGACCCGTCGCTGACATAAATGATACCGCATTTTATGAACCCTGATTTCTCCAGGATATGCTGCATTATCTTATTATCTTCATGTGTATCAATACGAATATTGTCAATCTGCCGTGAGCAGAATTCCTCAACCAGTTTGAACATCCCTTTATGCGTACCATCGCTGGCAATGCGATGAATTGTTCCATAAGGCTCGGAATTCAGCCAGCTGCCCTTCTCTATCACCAGATAGGTCGGGTCCTCGCCTATGATAAACATAAAAGTTCCAATTACTTTAGAGTCAGATTCAACCACATAGCTTACGCCGTTTCTAATATCCTCTTCCAGCAGTTCTCTGGACGGATAGTTTACCCATTGATTCGGATTTCCGTTCAGTCGCATCTGCTTGCGAGCATATTCATAAATTTCAAGCATGCGGCCAAGGTCATTCATCGCCGATTTTCGTATAATACGTTCCTGCTGCATTTGATTTCATTCCTGTTATCTTTTTCTAATATGTAAGTTGGCAATTAATATGATTATACTATTCGCCGTATGTGATTGCAAATTATATGATATAAAGGAGAAAAGTAATAAAGAAAGCACAAAACCGCCCAAAAAGGGCGGTCATCTTTTGAACAATAAAAAATCCACAGTCGCCGCTCCATTGCGACGGGCATGTTATATATTCATATTCCCCCTTTCCTTACAGTTATCTAATTACTGGTTTTCCTGAAGTTTTTATGATAATATCATCTTAAACATTTTCAGACGAATCAGGCCAAACTTTGCCATAAACTCTAATTGTAACGGCTCCTCTGAGTATTTATTTTTGCGTATTTGATAACGATACTGCCAGGTCTGTGACACATAAAAGATAATTTCAAAAGGGAGTATGCTACCATGAAGAGAATACATAAAATCCTATGGACAACAATATTGAGTGCCCTTTTATGTGCTTCCACGCTAATTACTCCTGCTTTGGCCTTCTACGGTGATGGGCCAAGCGACTGGGCACGTCAAGAGGTCCGCGCCGCTGCCGATTCCGGGTTTCCGGACTGGGAGACAGAAGAATATAACTGGAAGTACGCTTGGACAAGCCTTACGATTGAAAACGAGTATCTTCAACCGATTTCCAGAGTGTATTTTTGCCATTTAATCGCCAGAATCCTTGCAAAAGATAATAATCTTTCCTCATTTAGACTATATGAAGCGGCGGTTGACGCCGGATACCGCTCGCCCTTCTCTGATTTGACGCGAATATTTTGGGGCTACGATGCATTATTGCTTAACTCTCTAGGCATCATTGAAGGGGTAAGCGAGGATAAATTTGATCCTTTCGGCACTTTGACACGCGAGCAGGCCGCTGCAGCATTGGCAAAAACAGTTATTGCGATTCGCCCCTCTCTTTGGCAAGATGGTGTAGACTATATGGCGGACAAAATAATCACCGATAAGGATGAGATTTCTCCCGAGGCATATAACTATATTGGTTTTTTGTACGAGCAGGGGGTGATGCGCGGCATGGGGGATGGAAGATTTGCCCCTCAGGAACCGTTTACCACCGAGCAGGCAATGGTTACCTGTTACCGGCTTTGCAAGCAGCTTCAGGTGCCTGGAGTCATTCCGATTGAAGAGACAAACCTGTGGCTGGATACATATCATATGAATCGTGAATATTCATATATGATACGCCAGTTACCGGGTGACCCCAATGACGGCTATGTGTCAGTTTATTACGGCGGAAGCGCGGACGGCATCTCAACGATTTCAGTGGAAAAGTTTACTGTGGAGGGTGTCGGAGAACTGGAACCGGCACCAGACGCCTTTCCTCCGGAATATGGATATTTTGAAGGATACAAAGCCGAGCTGCACGTTTCCCCGCGTAATATGATAAAAGATACCTTTTACACTGCGCATGTGGACCTCATACTTACTATGAAAAACGGCGAGATACAAAAGATAACAGATACCTTTGTGTTTTTGTATTAATATATTTCCTGATAATTATTTACTCAATTTAAATTCAGCATAACGAGTAGCAAATATACATAGGGTTTTCAGGTGCCTATAAGTCCTTAGGTTCCAAAATACTGCAAATAACGCCCAATAAGCCCAAAATTCACAATATGGAGACAAGTTAGTCATAATTTTATAATTAATAGCAAAAAACCGCCCAAAACGGACGGTTTTTTGTGTTTAAAATTGGAGCTGTTAGGCAGATTCGAACTGCCGACCTCATCCTTACCAAGGATGTGCTCTGCCTCCTGAGCTATAACAGCATACTCTCCGGCAGCTTGACCGCCGGAAGGTAGTGGCGACCCAGAACGGGCTCGAACCGTCGACCTCCAGCGTGACAGGCTGGCGTTCTGACCAACTGAACTACTGGGCCATATCGTCGGACAGCTTTGTAATTATACAATCACCAGCGCATTCTGTCAAGCCATAAAACCGGAAAATCCGATGTTATTTTCGAAAAACGGCCGGAGCTCGGAGCGCTTCAAAGGGCAGACAAGCTCCAATCTCTCCCCTGTAAAAGGGTGGTTGAAGCAGAGCCTAAAGGCGTGCAGCGCCTGGGCGTTTATGCCGAGCTTTTCAGAGAGAGCCCGGGACTCAGGCGTATAATACAGCACGTCGCCCAGCAGCGGATGGCCCAGATACTCGCAGTGCACCCTTATCTGGTGCGTCCTGCCCGTCTCAAGCCTCAGCCTCAGCGCGCTTACCGGCTCTCCGAAGCAGATGCGCTCCCCAAGCACCTTATAATGAGTGACCGCCCGCTCGCCGTCCTCGCAGACCCCGCGGCGCATATCCCGTTCGCGAAGCCTCTTTATCGGCGCGTCGATTGTGCCCTTTTTATTCTCAAAGCTGCCGTATGCAAGCGCGAGGTACTCCTTTTCGCCGTCCTCCCTGAGGGCTTCCGCGGCACGCGCCTTTGCGTAGGAGGATTTTGCAAACAGCACAATTCCCGAAGTGTCGCGGTCGAGCCTGTTCACGGCGTGGCAGACGCCGCCGAGATAGCAGGAGACGTAGTTTGCCAAGGTGCCCGTGTATCTTGCGCGCGAAGGGTGAGAAAGCTGCCCCGAGGGCTTATGTACGGCGAGCAGCCATTCATCCTCATATATTATGTCAATCTCGCCGCGCTCGGGCACTATGTCCGAGTCCTCTTCCGCAAGGTCTAAGCTGCAGGTGACCACGTCGCCCGGGGAGAGCCTGTAGTTGGTATAGGCGGGGCGGGAATTTACAAAAATCCCGCCCCGGACCTTGAGCTTCCTGACAAGAGCGGCTGAGAGCGCCATATCGCCGCGCAAAACGCGCAGCAGCTCCCTGCCCTCGTCCTTCTCTGTTGCAACAAACTTCAGTTCCATCAGTCTCTCGTTATCCTGCTTGCCGACCTGAGGCTGCCCTCGGTGCCCGTGTACTCCACGGTCACACGGTCGCCGACGTCTATGATGACGACTTCCTCGCAGTCGGCCGCCGAAATGACGTAGTAATAGCTCCTGCCCTCAAGGCGCACATAGTAATACGAGGTTCCCGAGAGGACCGCCGTGCGGATCTCAGCGACCGTGCCGCTCTCATCATGCCGCTCGGCGGCCTCCTTGCTTATAATGCCGTGCTGCACCAGCAAATCTAGATAGTTCTTCTCGCAGGCTTCTACGGTCGGGCCGGTCGCGACTATCTGGTACTGCTGGACATTGACCATCGCGTAGGCCTTGACAAGCCCCGCGCTGTCCTTCAGCGCCATGAAGTAGGTCGGCTGGGAGGAGATATTCAGCAGCAGCGGGAAGGTCGCCTTGTAGCCCAAATCCTGCACTACGCCCTGGGCGGAGTACATCGCGGAATACTCCTCGGCGCCCGCTATGCTGTAATATGTCGTCTGCTTGGTGCGCTGGTTGGCGAGTATAAAGCCGATGTTCGACTCGTCGGAGCCGGCGGAGGTAATTCCGGTATACATATAGACGTCGTCGTTTATGGCGATATAGTTATAGCCGTCGGTAGTCTGCGTGACGCCCTTCTGGCCGAAAATCGAGTTGATATAACCGTTGATATACCTTCCGTAGTAGTCGTACTGCTCAATCAGGAGCTCGGCGGTGTATACCCTGTCCACCCAGGTCGGAATCTCGTCGGCCCTGTAATACCTGCTCTCGCCGGTAATCGCGTTGACCAAGACAGCGCCGTTAATGTCGGTGCCGCCGAAAAGCCCGATGGTCTTTTCAAGCTTCGGGCAGACCCAATAGGGGATGCCGTCTTCGTCGATTTCGAAGTTTGCGGTGTCGAACATGAAGGTGGGGTACTTAAAGCGCAGATAGCGGTAGATGTTGCGCCCGAAAAGCTCCGTGTCTGAGTACTTCATGCCCTCGGGAAGGCGAATCACCTCCACCTTCTGCGTCACCATGTCGATGATGAGATAGGCGGGCAGGCCCTCGGAGCGGTTGTTGAACCACTTTACAAGGTCGCCGTACCGCAGCGGGGTCACCCTTACCGGGCGGCCCTTGTAGTTTATCTGGGTGTAATTGTCGGCGACCTCGAACTGGCTGACCATGTCGGCAAGCTCGCCGAGCTTCCTGTCGCCGAGCTTCTTCGCCGAGGCCTCGTCCAGCATCGGTATCTGGTCGTAGGAAATCTCCTTAACGTCCTCGACAAAGCTGCTCTGCTCGATTGTAAGCAGCTTCGTGTATGCCGAAGCGCGGAAAATCGGGCTTGAGATAATCGAGCCGACCACATAGATTAGCACCAGAAGTCCGCATATAATGAGCGGTGCGAGGCAAAACTGCTTTAGCCCCTGCCAGATAGTCTTCGGGTCGCTCGAAGATTTAATCACTCCCATCGAAAGCGCGGTCAGAATGCAGTATACCGCCGAAAGAATGAAAATGAAGGAATAGAACTGGGTGTTGTGCAGATTTATGGCGGGCAGCCTTACGTAGAAATAAATAAAGCCCACCACAAGCGTTATTCCGATATTTATCAGGACCCGCTTAAGTCCGACCTTTGCCTTGGAACCCATCGGATTTCCTCCTCTCCGGCTTTGCGCCGTGCGTACCGCCTTTGCCAGACTCGCTCCAGGCGCGCCCCCCGGTCGGGCGGCGAAGGCGGCTATTTCAGGTTATCTTAGCATAATTATTACCAGAACACAACTTGTTCTTACTGTCTTTGTGCGCATACCGCAAAAAAGAGGCGGCGGCAAAACAGTATTAAAGAATCAGTGACGTTTAAATATCTTAGATACCGAAAAAACTAATCCCGTTTCGCATGGTCACTTCGGCGATGTGCTCCGTGGTCGTGCCGCGTATCTCGGCTATGCGCTCGGCTATAAACTTAAGGTTCCTCGAATCGTTTCTCTTACCGCGCAGGGGCACCGGCGCAAGATAGGGGCAGTCGGTCTCAATCATGAGCCTGTCCTCGGGAATCCAGGCAACGACCTCCGGCGCCTTCCTTGCATTTTTAAAGGTGACGGCTCCGGTAAAGGAAAGGTACCAGCCGAGCTTTACAAGCTCCTTTGCCGTCTCAAGGCTGCCGGAGTAGCAGTGAAACACCCCTCTGACGCCGGGGAAGGCCCTGACAATCTCCAGGCTGTCCTCATGCGCGTCCCTGTCGTGGACGATAACCGGGAGATTCAGCTCCTGCGCGAGGGCCATCTGCAGCCTGAAGGCCTCCTTCTGTTCTTCGCGGGGCGAGAAATTGTAATAGTAGTCAAGGCCTATCTCGCCTATCGCGACAACCTTTTTATTTAAGGTAAGGGCCCGGAGCTTGTCAAGCGCCTCTCTGCTCATTGTCGAGGCCTCGTGAGGGTGTATGCCGACGGCCGCGTAGAAAAACGGGTACTTCTCGGCGAGAGCCACCGTTTCGAAAGAGGAGTTTAAGTCGCTCGCGGCGTTTAAAACCAGAGAAACCCCCGCCGCGGGCAGCGACTGTATGACGGAATCGCGGTCAGCATCAAAGGCTTCGTCGTCATAATGCGCGTGCGTGTCAAAATACATCTTCTGCCATATCCTTTCGTAAACTTCGGGTGCAAAGGCAAAGGCGGCCGCAACCGGAGCGTTCGGCCTGCCCCAAAGAGCGGCCTATCGCACACGGCGGCTTTGACCTTTTTACCGCCGTCATATCGCCTTATTAATTGCAAAAAACTCTTGAAAATATTTTCAGTATATGATATCATGTCCGTTGCTGAAAAACAATGCCGCGCCGCGGCATATTAACAATGAAAAAATAAAGCCGCTTTCGGCTTGAAAGGAATGTAAATAGATGCTAGCTCTCACCATTCTTCAGCTTCTCAGCGCCTTAGCCGTCATACTGATTGTCCTGTTCCAGTCGGGCAAGAAGGCCGGACTTTCCGGAGCCATTGGCGGCATTTCGGATACCTTTATGTCCAAAAACAAGAGCAAGTCGCTCGACGCCCGCCTTGCCAAGATGACAAAATGGGCCGGGCTTGCTTTCGTAGTTCTCACGATTGTTCTTAACCTTTTATAATAAATCCTTTGCGCAAGTCTGTAGTTTTGATGGAATAGAGAGGTTAATATATAAGATGGCAGGTACCGTTCGGTGCCTGCCATCTCTGCATTAAAACAAATCTGCTGCGCGTTAAATTTCAAGGTTTTTTAAAGCCGTCATGACATTCTAAGGCGGCGCAACCCTTTGCATTTTGCCGGGCTATATCATATCGCGCTTAATCAGCCTTATATCCTTCCCTATGAAGGTCAGGGGCAGGTATTCCCCCTCGAGCCTCGAGACTATCGAAGGAGGATAGCGCTTTTCAAGCTCCTCGGGCGTGAGGTTCGAGTTTATCACGGTCTTTTTCTTGGAAATCAGCCTTGAGTTTATAAGCGTGTAAAGCGCGCTTGAGACCATGCTCGTCATCATCTCGGTGCCGAGGTCGTCCATTATGAGCAGGTCGCAGTTTAAGTAGCGGTAGGTTTTCTCGCGGGCCTCTTCAACGTCGCCCAGCCCGAATTTTTCAGCCTCGAAGGCCGCGAAGATGTTGACCGCCGTATCGTAGACGACGGAATAGCCCTTTTCGGAGACGACCCTGGCGATGCAGGCGGAGAGGAAGGTCTTTCCGAGCCCCGGCCCGCCCCTTAGGAACAGATTCGGCGAGTTTTTCCCGAACTTTCTCGCGTACTCCCTGCACTGCTCGAAAACAAGAGCCATGTGCTCGCGCGGGGAGATTCCGGTCGCGGGGTCCTTCCTGTCGTCGTAGTACTCGAGGCTGAAGGTGTTGAAGGTCTCCTCGCCGAGCTTTAAGCACTCGGAAAGCTCCCGCCTCTGCTCGTCCCTGTATATATCCATAAGGCAGGAGCAGATTTTAGCGCCGATAAAGCCAGTGTCGCCGCATTTTGCGCACTTAGGCTCGTCGTCTATGTCGCTCGGGCGGTAGCCCGCCTGCGTCAGAAGTTCCGCCCTCTCGGCCTGGAGGGCGAGGTTTTTCCGCTTTGCCGCCTCCATCTGCGCCTCGACCTCGGCACCCGCCGAAACCGCACTCAGCACGTCGAGCATAGTCAGGCGCAGCTCACGGTCTATTTCGCGCACCCGGGGAATCTTCGCGTAGACCACGGCTCTTTTTTCAGCCGCCTTCTCGGAGCGGGCCTTTTTTTCCTCTTCAAGCCGCTGGATGGCCCTCCGAAGCAGCCTGCCGTCTATTGACATCTCTCTCCCTCCCCCGTGCTATTCCTGTTTCATCTTTTCAAGATAGCGCTTCATGCGCTCGTATTCCTCTCTCGTCGGGGCGCCGCCTGGCTTGTCCTGCCGTTTAATCCCGGCCGGGCTGTCGCCCTTCTCTATCTCGGAAACCGTGTGCAGGCCCTTCGTGTGCCAGCTTCTTATAATCGAGTTCATATACGCCCAGTTCATGCCTCCGGTCTTTACGACCGTCCTGTCGTAGGCAAGCTCGATGGCCTCGGTGCAAAAGCCCATCTCAATCCAGGACGCTATGTACTTCCTCTCGGTGGGCGAGAGCTCGCGGTTTCTGATTTGAAGGAGCCTTTTTATCTCCTCCGTCTTCATGCGGCTCTCGGCGCGGCGGCGCAGGTGTTCCTCGGCGCGCTCCTGCGTCAGAATGTCCATACGCGCCCAGGCGTAGGCCTCCTTCTCGATGAAGCGCAGGGTCGGGCTCCTGCCCTCCCCGTAGCGCTGCGTATACTCCTCCTTGCAGTGCGTAATCAGAAGCAGGATGACCTCGGTGGGCATCCCGAGATAGTCGTATATGCCGTAAAGCACCTTAAGCTCGGAGCCGGAGAGCATCTTGCCGAGCCTTCTCTGCGTCTCCTGGACGAGCCCCGCGAAGTCCGGCTTCTCTCTTATGCTCGCGCTTATCTCCTCGGCTGAATACTCGGGCGGCGCGTCGGGCTTTAAGAGCGCCGGCCTTTTGCCCGGGGCGAAAAGGCTCATAAGCGAGCTTGCCGCCCTGTCCACCTCTTCAAGCGGCATGGCAAGGTCCCTCGCCGCCGCTTCCCTGTCGAAGCTTCCTTCGTTTCGAAGTATGTATATGTAAAGCAGGGCGGCCTTACCGTCTTTCAAGGCAATCAGGGCGTCGGCCTCTGCCCGGCTTATGGTCAGAGCAGAGTCATCCTGCCCGAAAGCGCACTTTTCCTCCATCAGACCGCTCCTTTCCGGCTTGTGATTGCATGAGCCGCCCTAAAGGCACACGTGTATTCGGGCGGCAGGAACATTATAGCAAGAATCTTGACCGCAGGCAACGATAATACCCCGTTGCGACAAAATAATGTTTAAAATATATTTGATTTATGCTAATATATGTAGTAACGAACAAAGCAGGGAGGGATTGTGGTGCAGAACCGCGTTACAGTCTTTATAGGCGGTCGCCGCTATGTGCTCATCACCGAGGAGAGCGAGGAGTACACGCTCAAGGTCGCCTCGCTGGTGAACGAGAAAATCGAAGAGCAGAGGCGGACCTTTCGAGTCTCGGACACGGACGCCGCGGTAATGGCCGCGCTCGGCTTGGCGGACGAGCTCCTGAAGGCCAGGGAGGCCACAAACAACGCCCTTAATCAGATACAGGGATACCTGGAAGACGTGAACAAGGCAAAGCTGGAAATCGCCGAACTTAAGCGCGAGCTGTCGAGGCTGCGCGGGATGATAAGGCAGGAACAGATGTAATTCAGTACCACAGACAGAGAGGACTTAAACGATGCTGGAACTGTTGGCCCCCGCCGGTTCTCCCGAGAGCGTGAGAGCCGCGGTAATGAACGGCGCGGATGCGGTTTACATGGGGTTTGGGAACTTCAACGCGCGGAGAAACGCCAAGAATTTCACAGAGGAAGAGTTTCAACAGCTCACCGAGTACTGCAGGATACGCGGCGTGAAGGTGTATCTCACCCTGAACACGCTGCTCTCGGACAGGGAGTTCCCCGCGGCGCTCGAGCTGCTCCAAAAAGCCGTCCGGATGGGAATCGACGCCGTTATCGTGCAGGACCTCGGGCTTTTGCGCGCCGTAAAAAAGGCAATCCCGGACCTGCCCATACACGCCAGCACGCAGATGAGCGTGCACAATCTCGAGGGCGTAAAAAAGCTCGCCGAACTCGGGGCCTCCAGAGTCGTTCTGGCCCGCGAGCTCAGCAGAGAAGAGATAGCTTATATCTGCCACAACTCGCCGATTGAAATAGAAGTCTTCTGTCACGGCGCGCTCTGCATGTCCTATTCGGGGCAGTGCTACATGAGCTCCGTAATAGGCCGGAGGAGCGGCAACCGCGGTCTTTGCGCCCAGCCCTGCCGTTTAAGCTACGACCTCGGCCCCAACGCCAACGAGTATCCTCTGAGCCTGAAGGACCTTTGCCTTATAGAGCATATAAAGGACCTTGAAAAATGCGGCGTCACCTGCCTGAAAATAGAGGGCAGGATGCGCCGCCCCGAATACGTCGCGATTGTGACGAGAATTTACAAAAAGGCCATAACCGAGGGTTGCGGCCCGACCCGGGAGGATATACGCGAACTGGAGCTTGCCTTTTCAAGACAGGGCTTCACCGACGGCTACTTTACGGGTTCCAAGGGCCGCAGGATGTTCGGTATCCGCGAGGATACGGACAATAAGGAGCTCGACATCTTCGCAAAGGCCAGGCGCGAGTACGGCAGCGGCGACGCCGAGCGCGTGCCCGTGCGCTTTTACTGCATAGCGCGCGAGGGCGAGCCGCTGAGAATAGGCATCGAGGACGACAAGGGCAACCGCCTCACAGCCCTGGGCTCGATTCCCGAGCCCTCGCTCACAAGGCCCCTTACCGAGGAGGACCTTAAAACCCAGCTGTCCAAAACCGGCGGCACGCCCTACTTTGCGCAGGAAGTCAACTGCCTTGTGGACAAGGGGCTGTACCTGCCCGTTTCCGAGATAAACGAGCTCAGGCGCAATCTCCTGGACGAGCTGACCGAAATGAGGGCTCAGCCGCCCTCGCGCGAAATCCTAAGCTACGAATACAGCCCGCTTTACGCAAACAGCGACACGCCGCCCGAGCTCACGATTTCCGTGGCCTCGGCCCAGCAGCTGACGCCCGAGCTTGCGCAGTTTAAGCCCTCGGTCCTATATGTCCCGCTCGAGGAGCTTTACTGGAATCTGAGCCGAATCGAAGCCTTCGAGGAAAACGGCGCGACAAAGGTCGCCGTCGCCCTGCCACCGGTGATACACGACGACGAGAGGCGCGAGATATGCAGAATGCTCGAGAGGGTCCGAGCGGCCGGCATCTCGGAGGCGCTCGTCGGAAACCTCGGCCAGATTGACCTTGTCAAGTCCCTCGGCTTCCTTTTGAGGGGAGATACCGGCCTTAATATCTTCAATTCCGAGAGCCTGCACGTCCTGCGTGAGCTCGGCTTTATCTCAGCCGCTCTCTCTTTCGAGCTGAGGCTCGCGCAGATACGCGACATTTCAAAGTGCATGGACACGGAGATAATAAGCTACGGCAGGCTGCCGCTTATGATTACCGAAAACTGCGTGCTTAAGTCCGCGACGAGCGCCTGCTCCTGCGACAACTTCCCCCTTATGCGCGACAGGCGCGGCGTCCTGTTCCCCGTAACGAAGCTCTTCGGCTGCAGAAACCTGATTCTCAACTCGGAGAAGATTTTCCTCGCCGACAGATACGAGCACTACTGCTCAATCGGGCTCTGGGCCCAGCGCCTGAGCTTCACCACCGAAAACCCGAAAGAGTGCGTGCAGATAACGGCAAGGTACCTGGGGCTTGGCAACTACGAAATACCGAGCCGCACAAGCGGGCTTTATTACAGGGGCGTGGAATAAAACGCGGCACTCTTTTGATATTTTGGAAAAAATTTATTTCTTTAAATTTTTATAGATTTCTTAACAAATAGGCAAGCATAATAACTTTACAGGCGGGCTTTTGCTCCGCCCAACAAATAAAGCCTGAGGGCAGGCCGCCTGACGGCGGTCTTAAAACTTAACAGGCTAAGGAGTCCTGGACTTGAAAATCATACTAGCGTCAAAATCGCCCAGAAGACAGGAACTGCTTGAGATGCTGGGCTTTGATGATTTCACCGTAATCCCCGCGCACGACACGGAAGTGATAAAAGAGGGCCTCAGCCCCGGGGAGACTGTGTGCGAGATAGCGCTCGGCAAGGCAAGGAACGTAAAATCAAGGACGCGGGGCGACAATCTCATCATTGCCGCCGACACCCTCGTCTACCTCGACGGAAATTTTCTCGGCAAGCCGGAGAATAAAGAGGACGCAAAGCGCATGCTTATGGCCTTAAGCGGGAAAAAGCACACCGTCTACACGGGCGTCGCTCTGATTCGCGGAGACAAGGAGCTCTGCTTTACGGAGGCTTCGGACGTCTACTTCCGCGAAATCGAGGAGAGCGAAATAGAGGCCTATATTGCAACCGGCGAGCCGATGGACAAGGCCGGCGCCTACGCCGCCCAGGGACTGGGAGCCCTTTTCGTACGCAGAATAGAAGGCGACTTTTTCAACGTAATGGGCCTGCCCGTCTGCAGGCTGGGCCTGATGCTCAAGGAGTTCGGCCTGGGAATCTTATAATATATAGATAGCTATATCCTTTGTCCGGGCCGCGGCATGCTTTTCCGGAGTTTGACCGCGATAGAGAGATGGGAAAAATATAAGAGCACTGGGGTTTTTGCTTTGAGGGAGTTTTTGAAGAAAAAGGGCATCGCGATAGCCGCGGCGGCTCTTGCCGTCGCCATTATAATTGGTATAGCGACCCGCGCTCTGGGCGACAGTTCGGATTTTGTCTCGAACACCGTAAACGCGGTCATGCGCCCTGTGGGCAGCGGCGTGGCCGTTATCGCCGATTTTCTGGAAGGCATCTACGGTTACATGTTCGAATACGACCGCCTCAAAACCGAAAACGAGGATTTGAAGGCAAGAGTCGCGGAGCTGGAACAGCAGATACGCGACAGCGCCGCGGCGAACGAGGAGAACAAGAGGCTCAGAGAGCTTCTCAAACTCCGCGAAAAGCGCTCGGACTTCGAACTTGAGTCGGCGACCATAAACTCCTGGGGCTCCTCCAACTGGTCCTCCACCTTTACCATCAGCAAGGGCTCAAACTCCGGCATCGAGCTTTTGGACTGCGTTATAACCGAGCACGGATACCTCGTCGGGCAGGTCATCAAGCTGGGACCCACGACGGCAACGGTGAGGACGATAATCGACACCAACACGAACGTCGGCGCGCTAATCGAGCGCACCGGCATATCCGCCGTCGCCTCCGGAGACTTTGAAAAAATGCGCGAAGGGAAGCTCAAGCTGACCTTCATCCCCGACGGCACGGAGATACTCAACGGCGACACAATACTCACCTCGGGCAAGAGCGAGTCGATTCCGAAGGGCCTTGTAATCGGCAAGGTCACGGACGCGGGTCTCGACCCCTCCGCCCTCACCCAGTATGCAGTCATAACCCCCTCCGCCGCATTGAACGAGCTGTCGCAGGTGTTCGTCATCAAGAGCTTCGACATTGTGGAGTAGCGCCATGCAGAACAAGAGATTTTTCATAAAGCTCGGGCTCCACGCCCTGTTTTTGATAATCGTCTACATACTGCAGCACTTCGTTTTCTCCCGGATTCCGCTATGGGGGGTAAAGCCGCTCATCCTGCCTGTCGCCGCGCTGGGCATAGGCTTTTTCGGCGGCAGTGTCTGGGGCGGGATATTCGGCATTTTCGCGGGCATGCTCTGCGACGTGGCCTTCGTGACGACTCCGCTGTTCACCATAGCCCTGCCCGCCCTCGGCATCGGTGCCGGGCTCTTGGCCGAATACGCGCTGCTCACGAACCTGCTTTCCTACCTTATCACCTCGCTGCTCGGCCTGTTTGTGATTTCCTTCCTGCAGATGTTCCCCTTCATATTCTTCAGGGACGTCGAACTGTCGATACTCCTGAAGGTCGCCGCCATGCAGACCGCCTACTCGCTGCTCTTTGTTTTCCCGCTCTACCTTCCTGTCCAGTATCTTTCAAGACGCAGGCGCTGATTTAAGGAGATTCATATGAGAGTAAAGACCGCACGCGTCACAGTTTTAATCATATTCCTCGCGGTAATCCTCGCAGTCTACGCCACGGCGCTCTACGAGCTGCAGATTATAAAGGGCGAGGATTATTACGACGAGTCGTTAAACTCCATAGTCACAACTTCGACCGTTCAGGCCGCCCGGGGCCTCATACTCGACAGGTACGGCAACGTGCTGGTTTCAAACCGCACGAGCTACAACGTGACGATAGACCACACCCTGCTGACAAACTCGGGCGACCCCAACGGCATACTCCTGCGCCTTGTTGAGATTAGCAAGGCCCGGGGAATAAACTATACGGACACCCTGCCAATCTCCTTTACCACACCCTTTGCCTATGCCGATAAGATGACGGAAACCCAGAAAGACCGCCTGGACTACTATATAGACTTCTTCGACTTCGAGCGCACTCCCTCGGCGGAGGAGCTCATGAAGTTTTTCAGAGAGCACTACAAGATAGAAGACAGCTACTCGGACACCGAGGCGAGGCTGATAGCGGGGCTGCGCTACGAGCTTGAAATCCGGCTTATCATGTACGCCCCGAAGTATATATTCGCCGAGGACGTGGACATCGACTTTATCACCACCGTAATGGAGCAGAACCTCACCGGCGTCAGGGTCGAGACCGTTTCCACACGGCAGTACCACACGCCCTACGCCGCGCACCTTCTCGGCAGGGTCGGCCAGATGAGCGCCGAAGAATACGAGTACTACTCAAAGCAGGGCTACTCCCTGAACGCGCTCGTCGGCAAGGACGGGGTCGAGGCCGCCTTTGAGTCCTATCTGCACGGCACCGACGGCACTCAGACCATCACGATGACCTCCTCGGGGGCCGTTAAGAACGTAATCTATTCAGAGCCGCCCATCCCGGGCAAAAACGTCGTCCTGACGCTCGACATAGGGCTTCAGGGCGCGGCCGAGAACATTCTCGCCGAGCGCATAGCCGCTCTCAACGCTGCGCGCGGCGAAAAGGAGGAAAAGATTCCCGGCGGCGCCGTAGTCGCGGTCGAGATAAAGAGCGGAGACCTTCTGGCCGCCGCCTCCTACCCGAGCTTCGACCTGTCGAAGTTCAACGAGATATACGACGAGCTGTTAAGCGACCCCACCCTGCCCCTTTTCAACCGCGCCATGCAGGGATTGTACTCGCCCGGCTCGACCTTCAAGATAGTCACCGCCGTGGCCGCGCTCCGCGAGGGCGTCATAACTCCCCGCGACGAGATTTACGACGGCGGAAAGTACACGAAGTACGAGGGCTACCAGCCCACATGCTGGATTTACCCCGGCTCGCACGGGTGGATAAACACCGCCGAGGCGCTGCGCGACTCCTGCAACTACTTCTTCTTTGAACTCGGCGACAGGCTCGGCATAGACAAGTTATCCGCCTGCGCGGCCCAGTTCGGCTTGGGCTCCCACACCGGAATCGAGCTCTACGAGGAGACAGGCATTCTCGCGACGCGGGAATACAAGGAGTCGCAGGGCGACGAGCCCTGGTTCGTCGGCGACACGCTCCAGGCCTCGATAGGTCAGTCCTACAACCTATTCACTCCGCTCCAGCTGGCCGAGTACACCGCAACAATCGCAAACAACGGCACGAGGCTTGCGACCCATATTCTGAAGGCTGTGAAAAGCTCCGACTTTTCGCAGACCCTCTACACCTCGCAGCCGAAGATACTGGATATCGTCGAGGCCGACAAGGATGTTTTCGAAACCGTGCAGCTCGGCATGTACTACGTAACGACGCAGGGCACGCCGTCTACGGTATTCAAGGACCTCGGCGTACCCGCGGCGGCGAAAACCGGCACCGCGCAGCTCGGCGAGGACCTTGCGAACAACGCCATTTTCATCTGCTACGCTCCTTACAAGAACCCCGAGATAGCCGTCGCGGTGGTCGTCGAAAAGGGCGGCTCGGGCAACGCGATTGCCTCAATCGCAAAGGACGTGCTCAAATACTACTTCGACACCAAGGCAGCGCGCGAAAAAATCGATTCCGAAAACGCTCTTGTAAGCTAAAATTCTTATTGAAAAGCGCCGGACCTTTAATATATAATTGGTTAATAACCGTTGGAGCTGTATAGTACATGGAGGAAATATGGGTAAGGTCATTGTGATTGCCTCCGGAAAGGGCGGAACCGGCAAGACAACGACTGCCGCCGCGCTGTCGTCAGCTCTGGCCGCAAAAAAATACAGGGTACTGTGCATAGACGCCGACGTCGGCCTGAGGAACATGGATTTGTGCCTCGGGCTGTCGGAGATGGCTCTCCCTAACTTCTGCGACGTGATTGAGGGCCGCGTGTCGCTGGACGAGGCGGCGTTCCAGCACCCTTCCATTCCCTCTCTCTACTTTCTCTCCGCCCCCTCGCTCGTGTCGCCCGAGGAGATTGACCCTGAAAAAATGCGCGAGCTCCTGGACAGCGCAAGGCGCTCCTTTGATTTTACCATCATCGACTCTCCTGCGGGAATAGGCAGCGGGTTCAGGCTTGCGGCGAGGTTTGCCGACAGCGCCATAGTCATTACGACCTCCGACGTGCCAAGCTGCCGCGACGTACAGCGCACGGTTATGGAGCTTAGGTCTCTGGGGATTGAGGACATCTCCCTCATAGTCAACCGCATACGCCCCAAGCTGCTTAAAAAATCAAACCAGAACGTAGACGACATAGTAGACACCGTGGGCGCCCGCCTCCTGGGGCTTGTCCCCGAGGACCACTCCGTGATACTCTCGGCAAACAATGGTATTCCTCTGATTAACTATACAACCAGAGGCGCAGCTGCCGCATTCTCGCGCATTGCAGGACGGCTTCTGGGCGAAAGAATCCCCGCTGGCGAAATAAAGCCTATTCTATAGAAAGGTGGTACCACCATGAATATTGCGCTCCTTGCCCACGATAATAAAAAGGAACTCATGGTCCAATTCTGCATTGCTTACTGCGGCATTTTAGCGGGGCATAATATCTGTGCGACAAATACCACAGGACGCCTTGTGGCGGAGGCCACCGGCCTGCCGATTACGCTCTACCTCTCCTGCAGCCAAGGCGGTAGCCAGCAGATTGCCGCACGTATTGCATACAACGAAATCGACCTTGTGCTCTTTTTCTGGGACAGCCAGAGCACCGACGACCCCTCCGCATTACACGAGATTTCAAGGCTCTGCGACCAGTATAACGTCCCCTTCGCCTCGAATGTGGCTACGGCCGAGGTGCTCATCCGCGGGCTGCAGCGCGGTGACCTAGATTGGCGCGACATTGTAAACCCGAAAAAATAGTCCCGGGGCGGCGAGACCGCCCCTTAGATTTATTTTACCCCGCGCTCCCCGCCCGCGCGCGGAGAGTGCGGCTGACAAACGTTTTTAAACTGACGCCGAAAGGACAAGTCTTATGGCAGAGTTGATAACAAAACCAAAGGGAACATACGACGTTCTCCCCTCGGAAAGCTATCGCTGGCAGTATCTGGAGTCTGTCCTGCGCAAGGCGGCCTCGGACTTCGGATACAGAGAGATTCGCTTCCCGACCTTTGAATACACCGAGCTCTTCATACGCGGCGTCGGCGACACGACCGACGTGGTGCAAAAGGAGATGTTCACCTTCACCGACCGCGGCGGGCGCTCGATTACCCTGCGCCCCGAGGGGACGGCCTCCGTCGTCAGGAGCTTTCTCGAAAACTCGCTGTACGGGGCCGGCCTGCCCGTAAAATGCTTCTACATCGCTCCGAACTTCCGCGGGGAGCAGCCCCAGGCCGGGCGCTACCGCGAGTTCTACCAGTTCGGAGTCGAGTATCTCGGCTCCCCCTGCCCTTCCGCGGACGCGGAGGTCATCTCTCTCTACGCGACGATACTCGAGAGGCTCGGCGTAAAGAATATACAGCTTTCGATTAACTCAATCGGCTGCCCCGAGTGCCGCCCGAAGTTCCACGCGGCGCTCAGAGCCTATTTCGAGTCAAGGCAGAAAGAACTCTGCCCCACCTGCCTCGACAGGCTGGGCAGAAACCCGCTGCGCATACTCGACTGCAAGAGCCCAATTTGCAAGGAAATCGCGCAGGGCGCCCCTAGCTGCCTGGACCACCTCTGCGAGGAGTGCCACGAGCATTTTGAAAAGGTAAAGGAGATGCTCGCGGCCATGGGCATAGACTTTACGGTCAACCCCGGAATCGTGCGCGGACTCGACTACTACACCCGCACCGTCTTCGAGTTTATCTCCACCGACCTCGGCGCGCAGAGCACCGTCTGCGGCGGCGGGCGGTACGACGGGCTCATAGAGACGCTCGGCGGCCAGCCCACGCCCGGGCTCGGCTTTGCCTCGGGGCTCGAGCGGCTTTTGATGGTCATGGACGCCCAGGGCATAGAGATTCCAAAGCCCGAGGGCTGCCGCATCTTCCTCGCGGCGCTCGGCGAGGCGGCGGAGGTGCCCGTCCAGAAGCTCGTCTACGAGCTGAGGAAGCTCGGAGTGAAGGCCGAGCGCGACACGACGGGAAGGGGCCTTAAGGCTCAGATGAAGTACGCCGACAGGCTCGGGGCGGCATACAGCATGGTAATCGGCGACAACGAGCTGAATGCGGGTATTGCAAGGATTAAGGACATGTCAGGCGGCGGCGTTTTCGATTGCCCGCTGAACGCGGAGGACATAAAAAAAGCCGTCATGTGAATATATAAACGCTAGCGCTACGGCACAATCTATTTACGGGAGATACTGTTATGGATAGTCTTAAAGGTTTCAAACGCACCTGCTACTGCGGCGAGCCGAGGCTCTCTGACGCGGGCAAGACGATTTCCGTCTGCGGCTGGGTACAGCGCCGCCGCAACCTCGGCAGCCTTATCTTTATAGACCTGCGCGACCGCACGGGTATTCTGCAGCTCGCCTTCGACGAGGTCACCCCGCGCGACTTGTTCGAGAAGGCTTCGAGCGTCCGCTCCGAATACGTTCTCGCGGCCACCGGCACCCTGAGGGAGCGCTCGTCCAAGAACTACGAGCTTCCGACGGGCGAGGTGGAGCTTGAGGTGACCGAGCTGCGCATCCTCGCCAAATCCGAGACACCGCCCTTCGAGATAATCGACGATTGCAACGCGAGCGAGGCGCTGCGCCTTAAGTACCGCTACCTCGACCTCAGGCGGCCCGTTCTGCAGAGGAATATCCTGCTGCGCCACAAGGTCGCGAAGGTTACGCGCGACTACTTCGACGAACAGGGCTTTATCGAGATTGAGACGCCGATGCTCATAAAGTCCACGCCCGAGGGCGCTCGCGACTTCCTCGTCCCGAGCCGAATCCACAAGGGCAGCTTCTACGCCCTCCCCCAGTCCCCGCAGCTTTATAAGCAGCTTTCGATGGTCGCGGGCTTCGACCGCTACATGCAGATTGCCCGCTGCTTCCGCGACGAGGATCTGAGGGCGGACAGGCAGCCCGAGTTTACGCAGATAGACCTTGAGATGTCCTTCGTCGATATGGACGACCTGCTCTCTATAGTCGAGGGCTACATCCAGCGCCTCTTCAAAGAGGTTCTGGACGTGGAGGTCCCGCTGCCCCTGCCGCGCATTACCTACGCCGAGGCCATGTCGCGCTACGGCAGCGACAAGCCGGACACCCGCTTCGGCATGGAGATATTCGACCTGACCGACATAGTCAAAGACTGCGGCTTTACGGTTTTCTCCTCCGCGGCGCAGGGTGGAGGCAGCGTGCGCGGCATCTGCGCGAAGAACGGCGCGGGCGTCCTCACCCGCAAGGAAATCGACAAGCTCACCGAGCACATAAAAGGCATAGGCGGCAAGGGCTTGGCCTGGATACGCCTGACAGACGAGGGCACAAGCTCCTCCTTTGCAAAGTTCATGTCCGAGGAGGAGATGCGCGCGATACTTGAGCGCGCCGGGGCCGAAAAGGGCGACGTCGTGCTCATAATAGCCGACACGAAGAACTCGGCCGTGCTCTCTCAGCTAGGCACTCTGCGCCTTCTGGTGGCAAAGAAGCTCGACATCATACCGAGGGACAGGTTCGACTTCCTCTGGGTCGTGGAGTTCCCCTTCTTCGACTGGGACGAGGAGCTCCAGGAATACGTCGCCATGCACCACCCGTTTACCGCGCCGATGGACGAGTGCCTCGAGTACCTCGAGACCGACAAGTCGAAGGTCAGGGCCAAGGCCTACGACCTTGTTCTGAACGGCATCGAGCTCTCGAGCGGCTCCATACGCATAACAAACCCCGAGCTGCAGAGCAGAATATTCAGGCTTCTCGGCCTTTCCGAGGAGGAGGCGAACAGGAAGTTCGGCTACCTGCTCGAAGCCTTCAAGTACGGAGCTCCGCCCCACGGCGGCATGGCCATAGGCCTCGACCGCCTCGTCATGCAGATGCTCTCGGCCGAGAGCCTCAGGGACGTCATAGCCTTCCCGAAGCTGCAAAACGCCTCGGAGCCCATGACAAACTGCCCGGACAGGGTTGACTTAAAACAGCTTGACGAGCTCGGCATAGCTCTTAAGCAGTAAATACGGAAAACAGGGGCGTGGGTAAGCCTCACGCCCCTTTGCTGTCGCAAAGCCCCCGCAGAAATATCTTGTGCCGTCCGGGGTTTTGTGATATTTTTTATTAGAAGAGTATAAAGGGCAAAACAGGCGAAAGCCTGCGACGCAAAGCTATAGGGCCCTCGGCTCTCCCCGCCAGGGCAGCCAGTTGCTGCTGTTGAATAATTCAATGGCAGCTTTGTTTTTTTGACATAAAAATCGGAAAGATAACTATATATTATTAGCAGCAGACAAGCTCCGCGGCGCGCTCTGGCGTGTCGTTTCGGAACCTGTCGATACATCGCTGTGGCATATTCCGCTGCCTCAAGAAAGGGCCTAAAACCGGCTGCTGCGCGCCTGACAAGGCCAGGAGCGGGGCTTTAGATTATATCGGGCTTAATAATAAATAATATTGAATTTGGAAATCTACATCTTGCCTTAAGCACAGATAAGGCTCATCGCGCATAGCCTTCGCCGGCGCCCGCCGGACAATCCCATGCGAACCTGGTATTCTCCGCCTTTGCTGATTGACCTCGATATGATATAATAGGGCGCAAAAACTTTTGCATACGACCGGCTTTCCGCCCGGCTTATAGCCGAAAGATTGGCTCAGGCCTGCCCCATCCCCCGGGCGGATAAGATGAATATATAAAGCTCCGGGCAAAACTCGTCCAGGGCCGCACAGAAAGCTATATCCACAAACACCGGAGGGAACATTCTTTGGACAAAAACGTCGGTATATATATACACATCCCGTTTTGCGCAAGCCGCTGCAAGTACTGCGATTTCTGCACGGTCGCCGACTGCGACTTGCTGATGCCCAGGTATCATAACGCCTTAATCAAGCATATAAAGGAGTTCGCGCCCCGGCTCGCCGGATACTATGTGGACACGGTGTACTTCGGGGGCGGCACCCCGAGCTACTACGGAGCAAAGCGGCTTGTAAAAATATTCGACACGCTCAAAAACCACTACGACGTGCTTGTCGATTCAGAAGTCACCGTGGAGATAAACCCCGACAGCATAACTCAGGAGGACCTCATACTTCTGCGCAAGGCCGGCTTCAACCGCCTGTCTATAGGGGCGCAGTCGGCCAACAACGAGATACTCAAGTTCATCGGGCGCCGCCACAGCTTCGAGCAGGTCGAAAAGGCCGTCGCGATGGCGAGAAAGGCCGGATTTGAAAACTACAGCCTCGACCTCATATACGGGCTGCCCAACCAGACAAGGGACGACTGGGCCGACACCCTAAACCGCGCGATGAGGCTCAAGCCCAAGCATCTGTCCTGCTACGGGCTTAAGATTGAAGAAAACACCCCGCTCTACGCCCTCAAAGGCTCGGACATCATTCCCGACGACGAGGCGCAGGCGGATATGTACCTCTACACCGTCGAGACTCTCGCCCGCTTCGGCTACCACCAGTACGAGATTTCAAATTTCTGCAAAAAGGGCTATGAGTCAAAGCACAATCTAAAATACTGGCGGCTCGAGGACTACGCGGGCTTCGGGGCCTCCGCCGCCTCAAATCTCGGCAACCTGCGCTACTCCTACGTCTCAAGCCCCGTGGAGTACATAGACGCGGTCGAAAGCGGCGGCGAGATAATCGCGGAGTTCGAGGAACTCTCGGACTATGACCGGGCCTCCGAATACCTTATGCTCGGGCTTCGCACGACGAACGGAATCTCCGCCGAGGAATATTGCAGCATATACAGATGCAGCTTCGAGCCCATAGACGAGCTTTTCAAGTCCTATGTGGACAAGGGCTGGGCAAAGTTCGTCTACGGGCGCTGGAGCTTCACCCCCAAAGGCTTTCTGCTCTCAAACAGGCTCATAGGGGAAGTGCTTGACACGCAGGCCGAACACAAGCTGACAGTTGGCTCCCCGTGGATGAGAAGCGACTATTATCAGAGTCTTTTCGACGAGTTTTAGCGAGGTGGTTTAATGGCCCTTGACGAGAGGAGATACGACCTGCGCTCCGAGGATGTTCACGACCTTCCGAAAGCGGCCTTCACTCCCCCTATAAAACGCCTGCCGCGACTAATCAAAATCAACATCGCCGTGCTTGCATCGGTGTTGGTTTTGCTGGCCGCTTTCCTGATTTTTGCCTTCAGGCTGAGGGAGAGCGACAAAATCTACCCGAACATATACACCCTCGGCGTAAAGGTCGGCGGCCTTACAAGAGAGGAGGCCGCGAAGGCGATAGCCGAATCCGGCTTCGACAGATACGCCGGCAAGTCGATAAAGGTTCGTTTCGAGGGCATTAATAACTCCGAATTCACGATAACCGCCGAAGACCTCGGGATTACTCTCGACCCGATGAAATACACCCAGGCGCCCTACGAGTACGGGCGCAACGGCAATCTGATAAGCAATGCGATAACCTACATAAAGTGCCTGTTCGTAAAAACCGAGATTGAGGCGGACACCAGCGTCCGCTTCGGCCCGGGGCCCTATATGCTCAAAATCAACAACGCGGCGGCCAAGATAGAGCGCCCGCCGCAAAAACCGGTGCTGACGACCGAGGGCAGGGCCGTGACCATTACAAAGGGCATCTCGGGGCTAAGCTGCGACGTCTCCCAGATAGCCGAGCAGGTCATCGAGAGCTTCAGGAGCATGAGCTTTACGGACGTCGTCTACACGCCCGCCGTAATCCCGCCCGAGGAGGCCAGCTTCGACAAGGCCTACGAGCTCTTTCACAGGGACGCGCAGGACTCGGTCTACAGCCCCGAGCTCGGCGATTTTACCGAGGAAGTAAGGGGAGTGACCTTCGACCTTGAGGCTGCAAACAGGGCTCTGGCGAGGGCCGGCGAAGGCGAGAGCGTCACCGTCTATCTCTACGAGATAGAACCCAAGGTGAAAAAGGCGGACCTTGAAGGGCTGCTCTACCGCGACGAGCTCGCCAAATCCATAACCCCCCTTGCTGCAATACCCGACCGCACGAACAATATCGAGATAGCGGCTTCGCTGATAAACGGGGTAACAGTCCAGCCGGGCGAGGTGTTCTCCTTCAACAGCTACGTCGGCCCCTACACCGAGGAGGCCGGGTACAAGCTCGCCTCGGCATATTCAAACGGCGAGGTTGTGCAGGAGCTCGGCGGCGGGGTCTGCCAGGTCGCCTCGGCGCTCTATTACTGCTCCATATACTCGAATCTCGAGATAGTCTACAGGACCTGCCATCTCTACGCGCCGAGCTATATAGAGTACGGGCTCGACGCCACGGTAAGCTACGACACGCTCGACTACAGGTTCAAAAACAACACCGGCTACCCGATAAAGATACTCGCAAGCGTTGAGGGCGACGAGCTCCATGTGAGCTTCATCGGCACAAACCTCAGCGGAAACTATGTCGATACAGAAATCAACGTCATAAGGGAAATCCCCTACGACACCGTATACGTGACCGACGAGAGCCTCTCGGAGGGCGAGAGCTATTACGTGACCTACGGCCTGACCGGCTACCAGGTGGACGTCTACAGGCTCGTCTACGACAAGGACGGAAACTTACTCCTGCGCTCCTTCGAGAACGAGAGCCTATACTCAAGCCGCGACGAGGTCATCGCCGTGGCACCAAACTAAAAGTCTGCAGGGAATCGCAAAATCTTCCCCGCGAATATGCGGGGAAGATTTCTTTTTTCTTGCATTTAGGCGAGTATTGGTGGTAAAATAACAGTTAATCTGCAAATATATCCATGGAAATAATAGATATGCGATAAGTTTCGCCTGCGTTTTTGCGCGTTTGACGCAAAGACTGCAAACATGCACACAGACCCCCTGAGCGGATTGTTCTGTGCCTTTACATTGCGAAAGGATTGGTCGAAATATGAGCAAGGGCAAGTTTTACCTTACAACAGCCATAGCCTACACCTCCGGCAAGCCGCACATAGGCAACACCTACGAGATAGTGCTTGCCGACGCCATCTGCCGTTTCAAGCGCCTTCTGGGCTACGACGTGTATTTCCAGACGGGCACCGACGAGCACGGGCAGAAGATTGAGGAGAAGGCCGCGGCAGCCGGCATGACGCCCAAGGAATACGTCGACAAGGTCGCCGCGGAGATAAAGCGAATCTGGGATATCATGGACACCTCCTACGACCGCTTCGTACGCACCACGGACCCCGAGCACGAGGAGGCGGTGCAGAAGATATTCAGGAAGCTCTACGAACAGGGCGACATATACAAGGGCGCCTACAAGGGCCATTACTGCACTCCCTGCGAGAGCTTCTGGACCGAGAGCCAGCTTGTGGACGGCAAGTGCCCCGACTGCGGAAGGCCGGTCGGCCAGGCCGAGGAAGAGGCCTATTTCTTCAGGCTCTCCAAATACGCCGACCGCCTGATGAAGCATATAGAGGAAAACCCCGAGTTCATCCAGCCCGAGTCGCGGAAAAACGAGATGATTAACAACTTCCTGAAGCCAGGGCTTCAGGACCTCTGCGTCTCAAGGACCAGCTTCAAGTGGGGCATTCCGGTCACCTTCGACCCCAAGCATGTCATCTACGTCTGGATTGACGCGCTCTCAAACTATATCACCTTCCCCGGCTACGACGTGGACGGAAATCACGGCGAGCAGTTTAAGAAATACTGGCCCGCGGACGTGCACCTCATAGGCAAGGATATACTGCGCTTCCACACAATCTACTGGCCCATCATGCTCATGGCGCTCGGCGTGGAGCTGCCGAAGCAGGTATTCGGCCACCCCTGGCTCCTCGTCGGCGACGGGAAGATGAGCAAATCGAAGGGTAACGTCGTTTACGCCGACGACCTCGTCGAGGCCTTCGGCGTTGACGCGGTGCGCTACTTCATGCTCCACGAGATGCCCTTTGCAAGCGACGGCACCTTCACCTACGAGCTTCTGATTGAGCGAATAAACTCCGAGCTTGCCAATATCCTCGGCAACCTCGTCAACCGTACGATTACGATGTGCCAGAAGTACTCGGACGGCGTGCTCGGCGAGCCGAACGTGCCCGGCGAGTTCGACGACGAGCTTATCTCCCTCTGCCTTGCGACCCCGAAAAAGGTAGAGGCCAAAATGAACAATCTGCGCGTCGCCGACGCAATCGACGAGATTTTCACGCTGCTGCGGCGCGCGAACAAGTATATAGACGAAACCCAGCCCTGGATTCTGGGCAGGGACAGCGCGCATAAGGCGCGGCTTGACACGGTTCTGTACAACCTGCTCGAGGTCATCCGCTTCTCGGCGACCCTGCTCTCCCCCTTCCTCCCCGGCACGGCAAAGAGGATATTCGACCAGCTCGGCATAGAGCCCTCGACCTGGGAGAGCCTTGAGAGCTTCGGCGGCCTAAAGCCCGGCCACAGGGTATCCCAGCCGGAGATTCTCTTTGCGCGCATCGACATGAAGCAAAAGCTCGAGGAGCTGGAGGCGAAGGCAAAGGCCGCCGAAGCAAAGGCGGAGGCCAAGGCCGGCGAGGCAGCCGGGGAGCCCAGGGCCCCCGAGATAAGCATAGACGAGTTTGCAAAGACCGAGCTGCGCGTTGCAAAGATAGTATCGGCGGAGCCGGTTCCAAAGTCGGACAAGCTGCTAAAGCTTAAGGTCGAGATGGGCGGCGAGACCCGGCAGGTGGTCTCCGGGATAAGCAAGTGGTACAAGCCGGAGGATTTGACAGGCAAAAAGGTCATTCTCGTTGCAAACCTTGCCCCCGCGAAGCTCAGGGGCGAGATAAGCGAGGGCATGATACTCGCCGCCGACGTCGGCGACACCGCCCGCGTCATCTTCGTCGACGACGAGGTGCCTACCGGCGCGAAGATAAGATAGATATAAAGCAAAGGGCTGCGGTTTTTCCGCAGCCCTTTCAGACTTTAAACAAGGCCGCTATCGGGATGAGTTGCGAAAGCGGCCTTGATATAATATTTATTTTCTCTCGATGACCTTCTTTGCGGCGTCCACTATAGCCGTAGCGGTCAGGTTGTAGGCCTTCCTGAGGTAGTCCTCCGTTCCGACCTGGCCGAACTGGTCCTTGACCCCGACCATCTCAATCGGCACCGGCACTGTCTTGACGCAGGCCTCGGCGACCGCGGCGCCGAGCCCTCCGTAAATATTGTGGTTCTCGGCGGTGACTATGGCGCCGGTCTCCTCGGCGCACCTTGCGACAAGCTCGGTGTCCATCGGCTTCCATGTGAACATGTCGACGACCCTGGCCGATACACCCTCGTCGGCGAGCATCTCGGCCGCCTTGAGCGCCTCGGCGACCATTATGCCGCTTGCTATTATCGTCACATCTGTGCCGTTTCTGAGGAGATTGCCCTTGCCGATTTCAAAAATGCTGCCCTCCTCGTAGACGGAGACGGTATTCTTCCTCGCCATGCGGACGTAATAGACGCCGTAGAGGTCCGCAAGCTGGCGCACAATGTCGGCGAGCATAACCGGGTCCGAAGGCTCTATGAGCGTAATCTCGGGTATCGAGCGCAGAACGCCCATATCCTCGAAGGGCATGTGCGTTCCGCCGTTGTAGGCGGCGGTCACGCCGGGGTCGGAGCCGATTATCCTGACGTTGAGCTTTGCGTAGGCCGCGGAAATGAATATCTGGTCGCAGACCCTGCGGCTTGCAAAGGGGCCGAAGCTGTGGGCGTAGGGAATCTTTCCGACCAGCGAGAGGCCGGCCGCGACGCCTATCATGTTCGCCTCGGCTATGCCGCACTGTATGGCCCTGTCGGGATAGGCTTCAAAGAACTTCTTCATCCCGGAGGAGGAAACAAGGTCGGCGTCAAGCGCGACTATATTCTTGTTCGAAGCTGCAAGGCTCAGCATTGTCTCGCAGTAGACCTCGCGCATGAGCTTCGGGCTTTTTTCAAAAGTTTTCTGCAGTTTAAACATCGCTTTCCGCCCCCCTTACTTCGCCGGTGCCGCCTTGGCGGCTTCCAGCGCGGCCTCAGTCCGCTTGATGGCTTCGTTTATCTGCTCGGGCTTGAAGTTCATGTGGTGGTTGTCCTTTATGCCCTCGGCAAAGTAGCAGCCGTTGCCCTTCTTCGTATGGAGTATGATGGCGTTCGGCTTGCCCGTGTTCGCCTTCGCGGCCGTAACGGCGTTTACGATTTCGCCTATGTCGTGGCCGTTTACCTCCTGGACGAACCAGCCGAAGGCGGCGAAGCGCTCGCCCATGTTCCTCATGTCCATGATGTCCTGGGTGTAGCCGTCAAGCTGCTGGCCGTTTAAGTCCACAAAGGCTATGAGCTTGTCGAGCTTGTACTGGGCGGCGAACATAGCTCCCTCCCATACCTGACCCTCGTTGCACTCTCCGTCGCCGAGGACAAGGTAGGTGTAGCTGTCCTTTCCGTCCATGCGCTTGCCGAGCGCGACTCCGCAGGCCGCGGATATGCCCTGGCCGAGCGAGCCCGTGGTCATGTCTATGCCAGGCGTCTTGTTGCGGTCGCAGTGGCTTGGCAGGTTTCCCCCGCCCTGGTTCAGCTCGCGCAGCATGCTCTCCGGGAAGTAGCCGACCAGAGCCAGCGTCGCGTAGACCGCGGGACCGGCGTGGCCCTTTGATACGATGAGGTGGTCTCTCTCCTCCCAGTTCGGGTTTCTGGGGTCGTACCTCATCTCCTTGCCGTAGAGAACCGCCAGAGTCTCAATTATGGACATTGCCCCGCCGACGTGCCCGAAACCGATATGAGCAAATTCCTTCAGCGTGAGAAGGCGAATCTCTTCGGCAAACACGCGAAGCTCCTTGAGTTTAAGCGTTCTGTTCATCATCTGCTAAGTCCTTTCCCCTCACCGCAAACGGTGCGAAAAATAGTCTGTCTTTAGGATTTTCTGAGCTATTTTTACAACCTGCGCGGTTGTTCCATCCATCATTATAACATAATTGTCGTCGTTTATGTCGTTATATTTCCGATAAAGCCTGCCGTCGTACCAGGAGCCGTCGGCAAAAACGACGTACCCGCCCTCGTCCTCGTCGAAGGCGTCGTGTCCCATGTAATAGCGGTAGTCCACATCGAAGCCGAAAAGGTTGGCAAGCGTCGGCAGTATGTCAAGGCTCGATGTCACCTTCTGTATTTCCCTCGGCTCTACGCCGGGCGAATACACAAAGAACGCCGTGCGCTGCGACATGTTCTTGTCCTCGACGCCCTTGATCATCTGGACGAGCGAGTCGTTCATCACATAGTAGTTGTAGTGGTCGGAGTAGAAGGCGAGCACGGTGTCGTCGAGCAGGCCGTCGCTCTCAAGGCGCTCGACAAGCAGGCCTACGAACTCGTCGGTCTCTATCGCGTGGGCTATGGCGTGGAGATACATCTCGCGGTTTTGGCCCTCAAGGTTTCCCGTATCCGCAATCTCAAGCGCCTTTTCCATGTGGCGCTGCGATACGATTGACGAATCGGAGTAGGGGCCGTGGCCGGATATGGTTATAATGAAGTTGAAGAACTTATCGTTCGCCGTCATGCTTTCGTAGGCCTTCATAAGCTCCGTGTCGAGCATGATGTTCGACACTCCCATATCCTCGCCGCTCGTATAGCTCTGGTATCCCAGGTTTATATGGATGCTCCCGCGGTTGTAGATGCTCCCGTCGCTCTGGTGGTAGGAGCGGGCGGTATAGCCCTCGTTCAAAAACAGCCTCGGAAGCGAGTATGGATAATAGTTTCTCGTATATACTCTTGAAGAGATGCCGGATATGCCGGGCAGCAGCCCGGTGTTGGCTATAAACTCGGTGTTGAAGGTTCCCGCCGAGATATAGACCGCGGAATAGTGGTTCTTAAAGTCAAGCGATTTTTCCTTCAGCGCATAAAGGTTAGGCATGTACTCCTTCGTGAGCATCCAGTCGTCTATGGACTCAAGCTGGATAAGGAAGAGATTCTTCCCCGCGAAAACACCTGTCATCTCATTGTCTTTTTTGGGCGCCCTCGAGGCAAAATAAGCGTCAAGCTCCTTCAAATCCTCGCCCAGCGTGTTTGAAAAGAGGCTCCCAAGGTCGAAACTTATCCAGAAGTCCCGTGCCGTGTAGTGATAGAGCCCCGCCATAAGCAGGCATTCGTTCGAGTTTGTAAAGTCCTCGTAGATTTGCGCGCGGCTGACATCCCACCTTATCTCGCCGGCGTCCTTGCTTGCGAGAGAGTGAGCCCCCCAGATGAGGCCGACGCCCGCCGCGGCGCCGAGTACCGCTCCTATTACCCTATAGCGGGTGTATTTCTCTTCCGGCGTGTTCCTCAGCATGAACACCAGAACGGCCGCGCTCACGAGCGCGCACAGGAGGACCGTCCTGCTCAGGTGGATATACTCGCGCGCCAGAAACTTTATCCCGTTTCCCGCGAAGGCCATGTCCGAGAAGGAGAAGAAGCTGCCGAAAATGTTGTAGAGCAGACTGTGGACTATGCCCAGCAGGATATTCAAGACAATTACTACGAACAGGTATACGCGTTTTATCTTCCTCGGCAGAGCCACCGCTATTGCGGTGAGAAGGGCGCACCAGCCAAGCGTGAAGAGTAAGGGAAGCGTGTCGAAAAGCGGGGTGCTGCCGAGCCAGCTGTATGCTCTGCGAAGGCCGAGGTCCATCAGGAGCAGGCTGAAGAAGAAGGCGGGAATATAGCCGTATCTCTTCAGGAGCTCCCGCAAGTCAGCCTTTCTTTTTTGCGCCAGTGTATCAATCACTTTAGAACTCCACTTTTCTCGCTATATAGTCCGCCAGGTCGGATATTTTCACGCGCTCCTGCTCCATGCTGTCCCTGTCGCGAACGGTGACCGAATTGTCCTCAAGGCTCTCAAAGTCGAATGTCACGCAGTAGGGCGTTCCTATCTCGTCCTGCCTGCGGTAGCGCTTTCCTATGGAGCCGGAATCGTCGTAGTCCACCATGAAATGCTTTCTGAGCTCGTCGTAAATCTTGAGCGCGGGCTCGGCCAGCTTCTTGGAGAGCGGCAGCACCGCGCACTTGAAGGGCGCGAGCGCCGGGTGCAGGCGCAGGACCGTGCGCATGTCGTTCTTCTCCGCGTCCACGACCTCCTCGTCGTAGGCGTCCACGAGGAAGGCGAGCAGCACGCGGTCGGCGCCCAGCGAGGGCTCCACGACGTAAGGAATATATTTCTCCCCGGTCTCCGGGTCGAAATACTCCATGCTCTCGCCGCTCAGCTCCTGGTGGGCCTTGAGGTCGAAGTCCGTCCTGTCGGCAATGCCCCACAGCTCGCCCCAGCCGAAGGGGAAGAGGAACTCGAAGTCCGTCGTAGCGTTGGAATAGTGAGAGAGCTCCTCCTTCTCGTGGTCGCGAAGGCGCAGGTTCTCCTCCTTCATTCCCAGCGAGAGCAGCCAGTCGCGGCAGAAGCTCCGCCAGTAATCGAACCACTCAAGGTCGGTGCCCGGTTTGCAGAAGAACTCAAGCTCCATCTGCTCAAACTCGCGGGTGCGGAAGATGAAGTTGCCCGGGGTTATCTCGTTCCTGAAGGACTTGCCTATCTGGCACACGCCGAAGGGGACCTTCTTGCGCGTTGTGCGCTGTATGTTCTTGAAGTTTACGAAGATGCCCTGCGCGGTCTCGGGGCGCAGGTAGACTTCGGTAGAGCTGTCCTCTGTCACGCCCTGGTGGGTCTTGAACATGAGGTTGAACTTGCGAATCTCCGTAAAATCGCTCTTTCCGCAGTTGGGGCAAGGAATATTCCGCTCGCGGATATAGGCCATGAGCTCGTCGTTGCTCATAGCCTCGACCTTAACGCCGCTTATTTCGTTTTGCTTGTTGTACTCCTCTGCAAGCTTGTCCGCACGGTGGCGCATCTTGCAGGCCTTGCAGTCTATCAGGGGGTCGTTGAAGGTGGAGACGTGCCCCGACGCCACCCATACCTGCCGGTTCATGAGTATGGCGGCGTCAAGCCCCACGTTGTAGGGGGACTCCTGCACGAACTTCTTCCACCAGGCCTTCTTGATGTTGTTCTTCAGCTCGACGCCGAGAGGGCCGTAATCCCAGGTGTTGGCCAGGCCTCCGTATATCTCGCTGCCGGCATAGACAAAGCCCCGGCCCTTGCACAGCGCGACTATTTTATCCATTGACTTTTCGGTGTTTTTCAGCATATTTTCCTCCTGATACGCCAGCATTTTGCGCCAGCTTTTCATTGAATTATATACGAATACATACGAATTATATAACAATCCCGCATAAAGTCAATAAAACAGGCGCTCCTATTGCATTTTTCGGCGAAATCAATTAAAATTTATTGACCTTAAATTATGAAACGGAGCAGTTTATGAACTACGAAGCAGGTGTTTGCGATATCGCAGTAATAGGCGCAGGCCATGCGGGCGTGGAGGCTGCGCTGGCCGCAGCACGCCTTGGAATGGACACGGTGTGCTTTTCGATAAACCTCGACGCGGTCGCGAATATGCCCTGCAACCCCTCGATCGGCGGCACGGGCAAGGGCCACCTCGTGCGCGAGCTCGACGCGCTCGGCGGCGAGATGGCCAGGGCGGCCGACAAGGCCTGCATACAGTACCGAATGCTAAACCGCGGCAAGGGCCCGGCGGTCCACTCCCTGCGCGCCCAGGCGGACAGGCGGAAGTACCAGCAGATTATGAAGCATACGCTTGAAAAGCAGGAGCATCTGCGCCTCATACAGGCCGAGATAGTCGAAATAGGGGTCGAGGACGGGCGCGTAACCTTCGTCCGGACCCATACCGGCGCAACCTGGCGCTGCAAGGCGGCCATCATCTGCACCGGCACCTATCTAAACAGCCGAATCTATATCGGAGAGGTTACAAAAGACAGCGGGCCCGACGGGCTCTTCCCCGCAAAGCAGCTGACCGAGAACCTAAGAGCGCTCGGCCTTTCGCTAAGGCGCTTTAAGACCGGCACTCCGCCGAGAGTCAACGCAAGAAGCGTCGACTTTTCCAAGATGGAGGTACAGCCGGGCGACCCCGAGCCCGTCGCCTTTTCCTTCGACAGCCCGCCAGACAGGCTCTACAACCAGGCTCTTTGCTACCTCACATACACGACCGAGGAGACGCACAGGATAATCCGTGAAAACCTGCACAGGAGCCCTCTCTACGCCGGCGTCATCACCGGTGTCGGGGCGCGCTACTGCCCATCAATCGAGGACAAAATTGTGCGCTTTCCGGACAAGCCGCGCCACCAGATTTTCATAGAGCCTATGGGTCTGAACACCGAGGAGGTCTACATTCAGGGCTTTTCCTCCTCCCTGCCCGAGGAGGTGCAGATTAGGATGCTGCACACCGTGATAGGGCTAGAGCGCGCCGAGGTTATGCGCCCGGCCTATGCAATCGAGTACGACTGCGTGGACCCGACCGAGCTTTACGCGACGCTCGAGTGCAAGAAAATCTCGGGTCTCTACGGCGCGGGGCAGTTCAACGGCACCTCGGGTTACGAGGAGGCGGCGGTTCAGGGCTTCGTCGCGGGCGTGAACGCGGCGCTGAAGATAAAGGGCGAGCCGCCGATGATTATCGGGCGCGAGGAGGGCTACATCGGCACGCTAATAGACGACCTTGTGACGAAGGGCACGAACGAGCCCTACCGCATGATGACATCGAGGAGCGAGTACCGCCTTTTGCACCGCCAGGACAACGCCGACATAAGGCTCGCGCATATCGGGCGGCGCATTGGGCTCGTATCCGAGGAGCGGTATCTGGCCGTGCTTGAAAAGTACAAGTCCGTGGACGAGGAAATAAGGCGGCTTGAAAAGACGCACATCGCGCCGAGCGAGGAGCTTAAAGAGACGCTTGAGAGACTCGGCACAAGCGCGCCGCTGTCGGGCGTAAGTTTAGCCGACCTCATAAGGCGCCCGCAGGTACGTTACGAGGACCTAGCGCCCTTCGACAAGGAGCGCCCGGAGCTGCCGAAGGCGGTCCGCGAGCAGGTGGAGATAGTCCTCAAGTACTCTGGCTACATCGAAAGGCAGAAGAAGCAGGTCGAGGAGTTTAAGCGCATGGAGTCGCGCCTGCTGCCCGCCGACATAGACTACATGTCGCTCAGCGGGCTTCGCATCGAGGCTCGCCAGAAGCTGACCAAGATAAGGCCGCTGAATCTGGGCCAGGCCTCGCGCATTTCGGGCGTAAGCCCCGCCGACATCGCAGCTTTGATGATTTATCTGGAGCGGAGAAAGTAAATCCGCATGGAGAGCGAAGGAGAGAGGATGGAGAAGGTTGTTCTGGGGCTGTCCGGCGGCGTCGACTCCGCCGTTTCAGCCTCTCTGCTTAAGGAAAAAGGCTTTGAGGTGCACGGCGTCTTCCTCGACATAGGGCTCGGAAGCCCCGAGGACGCGAGGGCCGCGGCTGAAAAGCTCGGCATAGGCTTTGAGGTCGTGCGGATTGCGGATAAGCTCGACAGAATGGTCTGCCGGCCCTTCGCCGAAGGCTATCTTTCGGGAAAAACGCCCGCGCCCTGCATCTTGTGCAATCCGCGCGTCAAATTCCCGGCTCTTCTTAATGCCGCAGACCGGATAGGCGCAAGATACGTTGCGACCGGCCACTACGCGAGGACCGCATACGACGAGAAGACGGGCAGGACGCTCTTGCTCAAGAACCCCAGCCGCAACGACCAGAGCTATATGCTCTCCGGCCTTACGCAGGACATCCTAAGCCGCGTCATCTTCCCCCTGGGCGGCATGGAAAAAGAGCAGACGCGCAAAATCGCGCAGAGACTCGGCCTTCCCGTCGCCTCAAAGCCCGACAGCATGGAGATATGCTTCATCCCCGACGGCGACTACGCAGGCTATATAGAGCGCAGATTCGGGGCGCCGCCTCCCGGGAACTTCGTGGATACGGAGGGTAAAGTCCTCGGCCTTCACAGGGGTATACACCGCTATACGGTCGGGCAGAGGCGGGGCCTTGGAATTTCCGCCGGCGAGCGCCTCTATGTCTCCAAAATCGACAAAGAACGAAACGAAATCGTCCTCGCGCCGGTCGGCAGTGCAGTCAAAGTGATACCTGTAAAGGAAATCAACTGGATAGCCCTTGTAAATCCTCAGGAGCCTTTCCGCGCCTGCGTCAAGGTGCGCCACTCCAGAACCGAGTATCCCGCGCTCGTCACACCCTCGGGCACTACGGCGACAGTGAGCTTCGACACTCCCCTGCGCCACCCCGCGCCCGGCCAGGCCGCGGTGTTTTACGAGGGCGACGTCGTCCTCGGCGGCGGGGAAATAGACTTCTATTAAAGTGCCCGCAATATTCCTCCTGCTTTTTGAGTAAAATATACTCAAATCAGCTAGGAGGATTTAAACAAATGAATGATAACGGCAAGGGCAAGGCGACCGCCTCCCTGGTTCTCGGGATAGTTTCGGTTGTCATCTGCTGGCTCGGAATGGGCGCGATAGCCGCGGTAATCACCGGGATTTTCGGAATAGTTTTGAGCGTCCAGGCGAGCAAGGAGATGGCGGCCGCCGGAGTGAGCGACAGCAAAACCATGGCCACTATAGGGCTGGTGCTGTCGATTATCGGGCTTGCTATCGGCGGCATTTCCTTCGTCGCCTGCGGGCTTCTGGTGGGAACCATCGGCTGCATAGGCTGCGCCGCGGGCATGTAGAGGCCTGCGGCTGGTGGCGGCGATATGCTTCCGTTTATAACTGTTTTCGGCCGCCGGATTGCGCTGTACGGGATTTTGACCGTCGCCGGCGCGGCGCTCGGGATTTGTGCGGCCGCTTACCTTTCAAGGCGCCGCGGGCTTAAGCGTCAGGACATCTTCTTTGCCTCCCTGTACGCGCTCATAGGAATGCTCATCGGCGGCAAGTTCCTTTTTATAATAACCATTCTGCCGGGACTAATTGCGCGCAAAGCCGAGCTTTATTTTGGCAGTGGGCTTTTAAGCTCGCTTCTCTGCGGCGGCTTTGTCTTTTACGGCGGGCTTTTGGGCGGGGCCGTTTCCGTGCGGCTGTACTGCCGCAGGTACAAGCTGCCTTTACTCGCCATGTTCGACTCGCTCGCGCCGGGGCTTGCGCTGGCGCACGCGGTGGGCAGAATCGGCTGCTTTTTCGCAGGCTGCTGCTTCGGCATAGAATATCAGGGGGCCATGGCGGTTAAAATTAACGGTGTGGCGCGCTTCCCCGTCCAGCTTCTGGAGTCCGCCCTGCTCTTTGCCCTCTCCGGCTTTCTGCTGGTTTTTACCCGCAAGGAGCGCGCCGAGGGGAGCGCTGCGGGCCTCTATACAGCCATATATCCGGCGGCACGCTTCTGCCTTGAGTTTTTGCGCGGGGATAAGCTGCGCGGAAGTTTTCTCGCTCTTTCAACCTCCCAGTGGATAAGCCTTGTCCTGCTTCCCCTCGGCCTATACCTCATTTTTCGCCAAAAAGAGCAGTGTCTTAAAATAAGCGCTTTACAACGGCGAAAAAACATGATAGAATAGCGTGCTTGGAAGGGATAAAACAATAATTCCCTTTTTCCCTGAGCTTAGTTCCGGGAGACCCCGCACACAGCTGCGGAACCTTTCGGCCCGGAACCAGGCCGGCGGATAATAAAATCAAGAAAGGATGCAAATAATATGATCACAAAGGACCAAAAAAGAGCGGTAATCGAGAGCAACCGCAGGCACGAGACCGATACAGGTTCTCCTGAGGTGCAGATTGCCATTCTCACCGAGCGCATAGCTCAGCTGACCGAACATCTCAAGGCGCACCCGAAGGACAACCACTCCCGCCGCGGGCTTCTTAAGATGGTCGGTAAGCGCAGAAAGCTGCTTGATTATCTGATGAGAAAGGACATCGAGCGCTACAGAGCCTGTATTGCGAAGCTTGGAATCAGAAAGTAAGTTCATCAGTACGGGCGGCCTCCGGGCCGCCCATACCAGCATTAGGGTGAGGAAGAGCCTGTTCCGGCGCCCGTCCGCGCCCTTAATCGCAGGCCCTCTCCTCTCTCCCGCTTCCCAAAGCCGGTAAACTACCGGCAAAACGACTTATTTTAAACTCAGGCGGAAACCGCCCAACCCGAACACTATAAAATGAAATAAAATTAAAAATAGGCACGGAGGGTGCCCGAAGCTGATTTTAGCAGTTGAAGCTGCACCCGAGAGTCATCGGGTCCAGCTTCAAGTGCTAAAAGGCAGAGGTAAACCCATCTCCGTGCCGGAAGGAGAAGTATGATAGTAAGCAAAAGAGAATTCCCCAACCTTAAAACCTACAGCATGGAGTATTGCGGACGTCCTCTGATTTTCGAAACCGGCAAGATTGCCGAGCTTTGCAACGCCTCGGTGCTGGTGCGCTACGGCGAAACCTCGGTGCTTGTGGCCGTGACCGCTTCGCCGAAGCCGAAGGCCGGCATAGATTATTTCCCCCTCTCGGTTGACTTTGAAGAGAAGCTCTATTCCGTCGGCCGTATTCCCGGCTCTTTCCTGCGCCGCGAGGGCAGACCTTCAGAGAAGGCAATCCTCGCAAGCCGCCTGATTGACCGCCCGCTGCGCCCTCTCTTCCCCTCGGACCTCAGGAACGACGTTGTCGTCACCTGCACCGTCCTGTCGGTTGACCCCGACTGCAGCCCCGAGATTGCGGCGATGCTCGGAGCCTCGGCCGCGATTTCCATCTCCGACATTCCCTTCAACGGGCCGATAGGCGGAGTCGTAGTCGGCTATATCGACGGCAAGTATGTGTTCAACCCGACCTCCGCCGAGAGGGAGCAGTCGCAGATGAGCGTAACCGTCGCCGCGACGATGGAGAAAATTGTAATGATTGAGGCGGCGGCGAACCAGATTCCCGAGGATGTAATGCTCGAGGGCATCATCGAGGCGCACAAGGTCATTAAGCCCGTCATCACGCTAATCAACCAGATGGTAGCCGAAATCGGCAAGCCGAAGTTTGAATACGAAAAGAGCACCTTCAACGAGGAGCTCTTTGAAAAGATTGTCGAGAAGTTCCTGCCCGACGTCGAGTACTGCATGGACACTCCGGACAAGAACGTCCGTGAAGAACGCTACAACGCCGTCATGGAGAAGATGATTGCCGAGTTCGGCGAGCAGTACCCGGAAATCGAGGAGCAGATGCCCGAGATAACCTACAAGATACAGAAGAAGGTCGTAAAGGCCTGGCTGCTTGAGGGCAAGCGAGTTGACGGCAGGGCGATGGACGAAATCCGTCCGCTCGCAGTCGAGGTCGGGCTCATTCCCAGAGTACACGGCTCCGCCCTGTTCACCAGAGGCCAGACCCAGGTGCTCTCAATCGTCACTCTCGATACGATAAGCGCCGCCCAGAAGCTCGACACCATCTGGGAGGAGACCAGCAAGCGCTATATCCACCACTACAACTTCCCGGGCTACTCGGTCGGCGAAGCGAGGCCCAGCCGCGCGGCCGGCCGCCGCGAAATCGGGCACGGCGCTCTCGCCGAAAAGGCCCTCGAGCCCGTAATTCCTCCGGTCGAGGAATTCCCCTACGCGATTCGCGTGGTCTCCGAGGTCGTGTCCTCCAACGGCTCCACCTCTCAGGGCTCCGTCTGCGCATCGACGCTTGCGCTTATGGACGCGGGAGTTCCGATTAAGGCTCCGGTCGCCGGCATCTCCTGCGGCCTTATCTCCGACGGAGACAAGTGGACCACCTTCATCGACATCCAGGGCGTCGAGGACTTCCACGGCGAGATGGACTTCAAGGTCGCGGGCACAAAGAAGGGCATCACGGCCATCCAGATGGACCTTAAAAACGACGGCCTGACCTACGAAATTATAAAATCCGCCTTCGAGCTTACGAGAGAGGGCCGCATCAAGATACTCGACGAGGTCATGCTCCCCTGCATCGCCAAGCCGAGAGACCACCTCTCTCCCTACGCGCCGAAGATGCTTCAGATGAAGATAGACATCGAGAAGATTCGCGAGGTCATCGGCTCGGGCGGCAAGACGATACAGAAAATCTGCGCCGATACGGGAACAAAAATCGACATCGAGGACGACGGCACCATCTATATCTCCGCAACGGACATCGAGGCCTGCCATGCGGCGAAGAAGGCCATCGACAACATCGTCTTCGTCCCCGAGGTCGGCAAGCTCTATTACGGCAAGGTCGTGCGCATACTTCCGATCGGCGCCTTTGTCGAGCTTGTGCCCGGAAAGGACGGCATGATTCACATCTCGAAGCTCGACAACCGCCGCGTTGAGAAGGTCGAGGATGTGCTGAACGTCGGCGACATGACCTGGGTCAAGGTTACCGAGATAGACGACAAGGGCCGCATAAATCTCTCCCGCAAGGACGCCATCAGAGAGCGCCAGAAGGCGGGCCTGCCGATAGACAGGGAATAAGCGAAAAAACCAACTCCCCTGCCGGTCATCCGGCGGGGGAGTTTCTGCTTTGTCAAGCTTATTGCTCTCACATGAACTTGCACAGGATTACCGGCAGGAATATCGCGGGCAGGCAGTTCATAATCTTCAGCTTCGTCAGTCCGAGCATGTTGAGGCCGATGCCGATTATGAGAATCGAGCCGACGCAGGTCATCTCCGCAATGACAACCTCGCTCAGAAGCGGCGCCAAAAGCCCCGCGAGCAGGGTTATCGCCCCCTGGAATATCAGCACGGAGAAGGCGGAGAGCATGACGCCCACCCCCAGAGTGGAGGCGAAGACGAAGGAGCTTACAAGGTCCAGCGTGGACTTTGCGTAGAGCATAGTATGGTCGCCGCTGAGCCCGCTGCGCAGGGAACCGACGATGGTCATCGAGCCGACGCAGAAGACAAGGCTCGCCGTCACAAAGCCCTCGGCAATCGAGGGGCTGTTTCCCTTTTTAAATCTTCTCTCCAGCCTCTCGCCGAAGCGGTTGAGCCTGCCGTCCAAGTCCAAAAGCTCCCCGATTATCGCGCCGAGCACCATCGATATAATGGCAATAAGCGGGTTTTCGCCCGACAGGCAGCCGTCGATGCCGAGATATATGACGCAAAGCGCAAGGCCCGACATCACGGTCTTGCTGACGCGCTCGGGCAGGAGCTTGTTGAAAAGCATGCCGGAAAACGAGCCGAGAAGCACCGTTCCTGTGTTCACAAATGTTCCAAGCAGTGAATTAAGCATTTTCCACTCCATATGTAGCATACAAAGATTTGTAGTATTAATATTTTTGCTATATTATCACATTTCGACTTTTATCGCAATAGCGTCGCTCCCATTTTCAGCCTTCTTGACAGCTTCCCGGCTAGGCTATAAAATTATTACGTAAACTGCAAATGGTTATGATATAATTAATATAATTATGAATTACGCCTTCAAACGGAGGTACTCCGATGAACTTCCCCGGCTTTGACGGAAACGAAGCGCTAAAGGCGCGGCTGTCCGCAGCCATGGCTTCCGGCGGACTCAGCCATGCCTATATAATCTACGGTGAAAGCCGGGGTTCTATGGAAAAACTCGCCCGGATACTCGCGGCCGCCATGGTGTGCTCGGGCGCGGGCGAAAAGCCCTGCATGCAATGCAGAGACTGCCGCAAGGCCTTCAGCGGCATACACCCCGACATAAGGCCTGTCCTTAAGGAAAAGGATAAGCGAAACTACGGCATTGAGATAATCAGGGACATGGCGGCGGACGCCTTCGTTCTGCCGAACGAGGCGGAGAAAAAGGTCTACATCATACCCGAAGGAGACTGCCTGACGGACCTGTGCCAGAACGCGGCGCTTAAAGTTCTCGAGGAGCCGCCGCGCTACGCGGCCTTTATTATCCTGGCAGAAAACCCCGGCAACTTTCTCGAGACGCTACGCTCCAGGTGCATCGAGCTGTTCGTCGGTCTGGACGAGTCCGAAGCCGCCGAAAGCGACAGCCTTGCATCGGAATTCATACGCATTTTCAATGACGGCGACCCGCTCAGGATGGCCTCTTTCGCCGTCGGACTTGAAAAACTGGACAAAAGCGAGCTTACTGACTTTCTGACAAGGCTTTACGCCGCCCTTGTGCGTGAAATGCGCAAGGATACTGCCCGGAACAGGGAGCTTTACATTAAGGTCTGCGACCTTGTATCGCTCCTGATTAAGATGGCCGAGCGCAATGTGGGTGCCGGCGCTATATCCGGCGCTCTCGCGGTCGGAGCCAATACGATTTTGAAATGAGGAAACAAAGTGACAGAAGTTATAAGCATAAGATTCAGAAACGCCGGAAAGGTCTACTACTTCGACCCCAACGGTCTTGTGGTAAAGCCCGGCGACCATGTGATAGTTGAAACCGCAAAGGGCCTCGAATACGGTGAATGCACCGCGGGAAACCACGAGGTGGAAGATTCGGCCATAGTGCCTCCTTTAAGGCCCGCAATACGCATCGCGACCGAAGAGGACAGGAAGATTGCGGCGCAGAACGCCGAAAAGGAAAAGAAGGCCTTTGAAATCTGCCAGCAGAAGATAGAGGCCCACGGCCTTGAAATGAAGCTGGTCGACGTCGAATACAGCTTCGACGGCAGCAAGATAATCTTTTTCTTCACCGCCGACGGCAGGGTGGATTTCCGCGAGCTTGTGAAGGACCTTGTGAGCATATTCAGGGTGCGCATCGAGCTTCGGCAAATCGGCGTGCGCGACGGGGCCAAGATGCTCGGCGGCCTCGGCATCTGCGGCAGGCCTTTCTGCTGCAGCACCTTTCTTGATGAATTCCATCCGGTCTCGATAAAGATGGCTAAAACCCAGGCCCTCTCGCTCAATCCCACCAAGATATCGGGGACCTGCGGAAGGCTGATGTGCTGCCTCAAGTACGAGCAGGATGCCTACGAGGAGCTTATCAAAAACGCGCCGAAGGTCTCGGCCTCCGTCGTGACCCCCTACGGCGAGGGCATAGTGACAGAGGTAAACCTCCTCAAACAGATTGCCAAGGTGCGGGTCGACGAGGGCGAGACGGCGGGGCTCCACTCCGTGCCCTTTTGCGACATAGGCAAGACGGTCTCCACGGTTCCGAAGGTCGAGGAAAGCCCTTCCAGTTTAATTACTCCCTCAATCCTCGATAAGTTCATCAATATCCTAGACAAGCCGTCCGCGAAGGAGACGCCGGCAGGCAAGACCTCTGAGAAGGCTGCGTCCGGCGAGGCTGAGGGCAGGGAGCAGAAGACCGAGCCTCAGGCCGCGCCGGCGCCCGAGCAGCAGCCGCAGGCTTCAAAGCCGAGGCCGATATCCGAACTCAGCTCGAAGCAGCCGGCGCCGCAGGAAGCGGCCAAGCCTCAGGAGGCTAAAAAGAAGAACAGGCGCCGGAACCGGGACAAGCGCAAGGCGGATAAATCGGGCTCGAAGCTCCGCAACGTGATTGAGGAGCTTGAGCATGTGGTAAAGCCGGCCGCGAAAAAGTCCGGAGGAAAAAAGCAGCGCAAAAAGCAGAAACCGCCCATCGCAGATAATTAAACTTCATATCGTTTTCAGGGCGATGTGGCGCGCAACGCGCCACATCGTCAGCTTAATAGCTTAAAGTGGACGCGCCCTTGGCCTTATGCGGTCAAAAAAGGCGCGTTTTAAATGGCGATTTTTTGCGGAAAGCAAGGCGCCCGGCTCCCGCTCTCGGGCGCTTGACGCCTTTCCGCAGACAAGGAGGCGGCATGGGAACTTACGCTCAGAAAACCGTTCAGTCGGGCTCCGCTCTCATCAGTTTCGTCGAGGCCGGAGAGGGCGAGGCGCTTGTCCTGCTCCACGGAAACGGCGAGGACCACAGCTGCTTTGACGGGCAGCTGCCCGCCCTGTCGGAGCGCTACCGCTGCATAGCGATTGACAGCCGCGGCCACGGCAATTCCAGCCACGGAAGCGAAAGGCTGAGTTTAAAGCTCATGGCCGGAGACGTGCTCCGGGTAATGGACGAGCTAGGGCTGAAAAAGGCCCATATACTGGGCTTTTCAGACGGCGGCAATATCGCCCTGCACCTTGCGCTGATGGCGCCGGAGCGCATATCCTCCCTGATACTCTCGGGCGCAAACGCCGACCCTTCGGGCATCGAGCCGGAGGAATTTAGGCTCATGCTGAAAAAGCGCCGCAGCCTGGCGCTTCAGGCCGTCTTCAGCCGCAGGGCCGCAAGAAGGCTCGAAGTCTGGAAGCTGATGATAAAGGAGCCGCACTTTACTCAGGCTGAGCTTGAGTCTATAAACCTGCCCGCCCTTATAACGGCGGGAGAGCGCGATGTGATAACCAAGGAGCACAGCGAGTACCTCCACAGATGTCTGAAAAACTCGGAGCTTGTTATCTTTAAAGACGGCAGCCACTTTGTCCATATCGAGCAGGCTGCGCTCTACAATGAAACAGTTTTGAACTTTCTCAGCAAGCATGAACAGGAGGATGGTAGCAGTGGCAAAGAGGCAATTTAAAGCTGAGTCGAAACGGCTCATGGAGCTGATGATTAACTCGATTTACACGCACAAGGAGATATTTCTCCGCGAGATAATTTCAAACGCAAGCGACGCAATAGACAAGCTGTGCTACCGTGCGCTCGCCGACGGCGACATCGGGCTCAGCCGGAGCGACTTCGAGATAAACATCAAGGTTGACAAGGAGGCCCGCACGATAACCGTCTCCGACAACGGGATAGGCATGAGCGCCGAGGAGCTTGACTCAAACCTCGGCGTGATAGCAAGAAGCGGCACGCTCAGTTTCAAGAAGGAGCTCGACCCCGAAAAGGCCGAGGACATAAGCATCATCGGCCAGTTCGGCGTGGGCTTCTACTCCGCCTTCATGGTCAGCGAGAAGGTTACTGTCATTTCCAAGCCCTTCGGCTCGAACGAGGCCTCGAAATGGGAGTCCTCCGGAGTCGACGGCTACACCATCTCGCCGGCTGAAAAGGAGGGCTTCGGAACGGACATAATAATGAAAATAAAAGAGGACACTGAAAACGAAAACTACAGCGAGTTCCTCGACAGCTTCCGCCTGCGCTCGCTCATAAAGAAATACTCCGACTTTATCCGCTACCCGATTAAGCTCAACGGCGAAATCGTCAACAGCATGGTGCCAATATGGCAGCGCACCCGCTCCGAGGTCACGGACGAGGACCTGAACCGCTTCTACCGCGACAAGTTCTACGACACGGAGGACCCCGTCAAGTCGGTTCTCGTCTCCGCAGAGGGCGCCGTTTCCTACAAGGCGCTGCTCTACATTCCGAAGCACGCGCCCTATAACTTCTACACGAGGGACTACAAATCCGGGCTCCAGCTCTACGCAAACGGCGTCATGATAATGGAGAGCTGCTCCGAACTCCTCCCCGACTGCTTCCGCTTCGTGCGCGGAGTCGTCGATTCGCCCGACCTCTCCCTCAACATCTCGCGCGAGATGCTCCAGCACGACAGGCAGCTTAGGATAATCGCAACGAACATCGAGAAGAAGATAAAATCGGAGCTCAAGAAGCTCCTTACGGAGGAGCGCGAAAAGTACGAGGAGTTTTACAAGAGCTTCGGCCTGCAGCTTAAGTACGGAACCGTCGGCGACTACGGCACGAAAAAGGACATGCTCGCCGAGCTTCTGATGTTCCGCCACGCAGCGGGCGAGGGCCTTATAACCCTCGACGAGTATACGGCGGCGATGCCTGAGGAGCAGAAATACATCTACTATGCCGTCGGCGAGAGCATAGCAAAGCTCGCGGCGCTGCCGCAGGGCGAGGCGGTGCGCGAGCGCGGTTACGACATCCTCTACCTCACCGACGATGTCGACGAGTTTGTCATGAACATCCTCGGCGAGTATTCGGGCAAGGAGTTTAAGTCCATAAACGCGGACGACACTGGCCTGATTTCCGAGGACAAAAAGAAGGAGACCGAGCAAAAGCAGGAGGAAAACCGCGAGCTGCTCGACTTCGTAAAGACGACGCTCGGAGACAAGATAGCTGAGGTCAAGCTCAGCACCAAGCTCAAAAGCCAGCCTGTCTGCCTCTCTGCACAGGGCCACGTAACGCTTGAGATGGAGAAGTATTTCAGCTCGCTCCCCGGAGACTTCCACAACATAAAGGCCAAGCGCGTGCTTGAGATTAACGGCGACCATCGAATCTTCGAGGCGCTCAAATCCGCATTCGGCACCGACCGCGAGAAGGCGGCAAAATATGTCGAGCTCCTCTACTTCCAGGCCCTGCTTCTGGCCGACCAGCCGATTGAGGACCCCGGCAGGTACACGCAGCTAATCAGCGAGCTGATGGTATAAAAGCCTGACGCACAGTGTAAAAAATTGTTTATATTAATTTAATTCTTTATACACATCTTGTTATTAGTATTAAGGAACTAAGACGGGCTGTTTTTCCGCCAAGCCTGCTGCCTCAGGCGGCCCGGTCCAAAATGCCCTGCCGCATATTCCTGCCGGAAAAAATTCTCTATGAATTCTGCAATTTTATGTTATAATGTCATCACAGGACCTTTTGCCGCCTGAATGCGGCGAGCAGACCCCCTCACCGGGGCTTGCGAGGCCGTGGGGCGAAACAGGCGAGATGGCCACTAAATATAATATATTTTGCTGTGGGAGGAGACTTATGGCCTATAACAACGAGATACAAACCGGTTACCCGTATTCATTCCGCGTCGAGGCGATGGACGGCATTGTCCCGCAGCCGCCCGTAAAAAACGAGCCGCCAAAAAGAAAAAAGCGCGTGTCCCTGGGGATAATCGCGCTGTGCCTGTGCTTTGCAATAATAGGCGGGATAGTCGGCGGTTCCATAACGTCAATGCTATATGGGCAGGATGAACAGGCAGGCCTGCAGGAAACGCCGCCCGCTCCGACAACCGCGCACGCCTCGCTGAGCAATGGCAGCGGCAATGAGCGCAAGGAGCTCACAGCCGCGCAGGTCTATGAAAAGGGCGTTGTCTCCTGCGTCAGCATAAAGACCACCGTGACCAAGGACCTCTTCGGCAGGCCGATGTCAAGCAATGTCTCAGGTTCCGGGTTTATTATATCCGAGGCCGGATATATAATCACCAACTACCACGTCATAGAAGGTTACGGCAACAACAAAATATCCGTAACCCTGTACGACGGCAGGACCTATCAGGCGAAGGTTGTCGGCTACGACGAGGACAACGACATTGCGGTGCTTAGAATCAACGAGTCAAACCTCACGCCCGCAGCTCTCGGCTCCTCAAGGGACCTGGTCGTGGGCACACCCATATACGCCATAGGCGACCCGCTGGGAACGCTCAACTTCTCGATGACCGCGGGCATAGTCAGCGGCCTTTACAGGCTTATTTCCACCGACAACTCCAGCGACATCAACACCTTCCAGATTGACGCCGCGGTAAACTCCGGCAACTCCGGCGGGCCGGTGTTCAACAGCTACGGCGAGGTTGTCGGCATCGTTACCGCCAAATACGCCGACACCGGCGTTGAAGGGCTCGGCTTTGCCATCCCCATCGACGATGTCCGCTACATGATAAACGACATTATCGACGTCGGGTACGTAAGAAGCAAGCCCTACATGGGCATCACCGTGACGACCGCGACTATCGAAGAGCACTCGGTCGCCGGCGCATATGTCTACTCCGTCGAGCGCGGAAGCGCCGCCGAGCAGGCCGGAATTAGACAGGGAGACATAATCGTCGAAATGGGCGGCAGGAGAATATCCTCGCTTCAGGACCTGCTCTCAGCGAGAGCAAGCTACATGGCGGGTGATACGGTCGAGCTGAAGATATACAGGAACAATTCGTATATCACCGTAACCCTTACCTTCGGCGCAAAGCCACAGGTATAACATAAAAGGTGCAAAACACGAAAAGGGCGTGCCTCAGGATTCGGGGCACACCCTTTCCTTGTCCGCCCGCTCCGGGCCCGGGGCGAGCATAAGTCTGTAAAGGAAAAAGCTTAACAGCTTTTAAATCCGTACGATGAAAAAATGTTGGGGTCGTTTTCCGTACCCCAACATTTATTTATATATGGATTATCCTCAGATTTCAGACCTAAGTATTATCCTAACGCGCATCCCTGCTCACCTGCCCTTGAGCCGGGACAGGGCGGCACTCTGCAACTCGCCGATTATCACCTTGCCCTGGCTGCTGGTCGGGAAGGAGTCGAAGAACAGCACGTATCTCGGAACCTTGTAGGGCGCAAGGTTCCGCCTTATAATATCGCGCACCTCTTCCTCGCTCATCGTCTCGCCCTGCCTGAGTATGACGCAGGCGCAAATCTCCTCCCCGTAGTGCTCGTCGGGGATGCCTATGACCTTCACGCGCTCGATTCGCCTGTCGTGCTGCAGAAGGTAGGTTTCTATCTGCACGGGCGAAATGTTTTCTCCGCCGCGTATTATAAGCTCCTTTATCCTGCCGGTCATGTGGAGATTCCCGTCATGGTCAAGGTATCCCATGTCTCCGGTGTGAAGCCTGCCCTGCTCGTCTATGGCCTGCCGGGTCAGCTCGGGCTGCTTGTAGTAGCCCTTCATAACCAGATAGCCCGAGAGGCAGATTTCGCCCTCCTTCATGGGCGGCAGCTCCTCTCCGGTCTTCAGGTCAAGGATGACCCCGTAGGTATGTTTCATAAAGTGCCCGACGGTCGTGCTGCGAACCTCTATGGAGTCCTCGGGGTCCGTAATCGTAACCCCTCCCGTGGCCTCGGTCATGCCGAGCGACGAGAGAAGGCGGAAGCCGAAGCTTCGCTCTATCCTCTTAAACTGCTCAGGCGTATAGCCCGCCCCGCCGATAATCCCTATGCGCAGAGCGGAGATATCGTACTCGGAAAAGTCGGGCCTCGCCATGAGCGCGAAAAACAGGGTCGGCACGGCGTTGAAGACCGTGCACCTTTGTTCCGACAAAACCTTCATGACGTTCGCGGTGCGGTTGTTTTCGGGGAGGCAGATTGTCGCGCCGACCGAGAGAGCGGCCAGCACGGTCGCGGAGAGGCAGAAACAGTGGAACATCGGAATCGCGACGCAGAACCTGTCCTCGCAGGTCGCCCGCAAATCCTCCGCCTGGAGGATAGCGTTGTTCACGCGCGAATGGTGCGTGATGAGCACGGCCTTCGGCGTGCCCGTGGTCCCGGATGTGAAGAGTATCGTCGCAATGTCGGAGGGCTTTACTTCCGCCGCCGCCTTCGCAAGGCAGTCACGGCCCTCGGTAGTTTTTTCATATTCAAGCCCGTCGCGGACCAGCTTTTGAGCCTCTTCGGAGTCGTCCAGGGTATCTCCTATGAAAATGGTTTCCTTCAGGAGCGGCAGAGGGGAGAGCCCTCTGACCGTTTCCCTCAAATCCCTGTTCTTGTGGCAGGTGCCAACTCCAAGGTACTCGACGTCCGAGTTCCTAAGGAGAACCTCAAGCTCGTTGCTGCCGAGCATGGGATTTATCAGCACCGCCACCGCGCCAGTCTTTACAATCGCCATCATAAAAATTATGAAGCTCGGCCTGTCGGGGGCGAAGATACCTACATGACAGCCCTTATATACCCCATGAGCGAGCAGTCCTTTTGCAAGGTCGTCCGAAGCCCGGTCTACCTCTTCCCAGGTCCATGTCCTGCCGAGAAACTCAATGGCGGTTCTAGAGGGGTACTTTGCAGCCGTACGCTTCAAAAGTTCCCCCATGGTTATGTCAATAAGTTCTGCCAAAGAAACTCCCCCAAAATCTAGTCTTATCTTACTACATATTATATTTACTTGGGGGGCGAAGTCGCACTCCGCCCCCCACATATTTTACACAACGCTTGCCTCTAACTTGTCAAGCTCTTCGATAATCGCGGGAATGACCTTGTAGAGGTCTCCGACTATGCCGTAGTCGGCAATCTCGAAGATAGGCGCATTCTCGTTCTTGTTGATTGCAACGATATAGCCGGACTCCTGCATACCGGCAAGGTGCTGGATGGCGCCGGAGATGCCGCAGGCGATGTACAGCTTCGGCTTGACGGTTGTGCCCGTCTGGCCTACCTGATATGCATGGTCAATCCAGCCGGAGTCGACAGCGGCGCGGGACGCGCCGATTACGCCGCCGAGCTTCTTGGCGAGCTGTCTGAGGAGGTCGAAGCCCTCGGGGCCGCCGAGTCCTCTGCCGCCGGAGACTATGACGTCGGCGTCTGTCAGCGACACGTGCTCGGTCACGCTCTTTACTATCTCAAGGACCTTGGTGCGGATATCCCCTTCCTTGAAGACAGGATTCAGCATGATGACCTCGCCCTTGCGGGAATCGTCGCGCTGGGGTTTGGCCATAACGCCCGGACGGACCGTGGACATCTGCGGACGGTGCCTGGGGCAAACGATTGTGGCCATGAGGTTTCCGCCGAAGGCGGGACGGGTCTGCATGAGCTTCTTGTCCTCAGGGTCAATATCGAGCTTCGTGCAGTCGGCGGTGAGGCCGGTTCCGCACTTAACGGCGAGGCAGGGTCCGAGGTCGCGGCCTATGTGCGTAGCGCCGAGGAGCACGATTTCGGGTTTGTACTTCGCTATCGCTTCGTATATCGTCTTTGTGTACGCGTCGGTGTTGTAGGTCTTAAGCTCGGGCTTGTTGGCGTAGTATACCTTGTCTGCGCCGTAGGCGAAGAGCTCGTCGATGAGGTGGTCTACGTTTTCGCCGCAGAGAACCGCGCAGAGCTTGCAGCCGATGTCGTTTGCAAGCTTTCTGCCCTCGCCTAGAAGCTCTATCGAGACGCCCATGAGCTTGCCGTCGCGCTGCTCGGCAAACACCCAGACGTCGTGATAAGCCGAAATATCAACAGTACGAGTTTCCTCGTCGGTCTTCTCAATGGCGTTGAACGGGCAAACGTCGACGCAAACGCCGCAGTTTGTGCAGCTCGGTCCGATAACGGCGAGCTTTCCTTCCATCGTTATAGCGCTGAACGGGCATGCCTTGACACACTTCGTGCAGCCCCTACATTTTTCTGCAATTACATTTACCATTTCGGTCGTCACGTCCCTTCTGCAATTAGATCACATGCTTTTCGCTGAGCTTCTTGACAAGCGCAGCCGCCATCTCGGGGATGGTTCCGGTCAGCATCTCGCCCTTGCCCTTTGGGGGAGGCGTAAAGCTTCTCATAACCTGAGTGGGGCTTGCCTTCAGTCCGCAGCTCTCAGGTCTGAGCCCAACGTCGTTCTCGTTCCAGACGGTTATCGTCTTTGTAAAGGCCTCCTCTATGCGGCCTATCGTCATGTAGCGCGGAGTGTTAAGCTCCTTGACGGCGGTGAGCATGCAGGGCATCTTGACCTCTATGACCTCGAAGCCGTCCTCAAGCTGGCGCTCCACTATCACTTTGCCGTCCTTAATCTCGCGAATCTTCTGAACATATGTCACAACGGGGATGCCGAGCCTCTGGGCAAGCTGCGGTCCGACCTGCGCCGTGTCGCCGTCTATGGCCTGACGGCCGCCTATGATGAGGTCGAATTTTCCGAGCTTTCTGATGCCCGCGGCCAGGGTCGTCGAGGTCGCGCAGGTATCGGCGCCGCCGAAGGCGCGGCTCGAGAGAAGATACGCGTCGTCAGCACCCATGGCGAGGCACTCGCGGAGCATGTACATGGCCTGCGGGGGGCCCATCGAAATAACGCTTACGGTGCTGCCGGGGTTCTGGTCTCTTATAGTGAGCGCCGCTTCAAGGGCGTTGGCGTCGTCGGGGTTGAGAATCGAAGGTACTCCTTCACGAATAAGTGTGCCTTTTACAGGATCTATCTTAACTTCGTTCGTATCCGGCACTTGCTTTGCGCATACAATTATTCTCATTATTGATAACTAGCTCCTTTCCTTACTTCAGCAGGCTGCCAGAGATGACCATCTGCTGGACCTGAGAAGTTCCCTCGTAGATTGTCATGATGCGAGCATCACGGTACAGGCGCTCGACTCTGTAGTCCTTAATGTAGCCGTAACCGCCGTGGATCTGGACAGCTTTGTACGCAAGACGGTTGCACATCTCGGATGCGAAGTACTTCGCCATCGAGCAAGCAACGGGGGCGTCCTTGCTGTTCTGGTCCTTGAGGATGGCCGCGTTGTAGGTGAGCTCCTTCGCCGCTGCAAGCTCCGCGGCCATGTCGGCAATCATGAAGCTGATGCCCTGGAAGTCGGCTATGCGGCGTCCGAACTGTTTTCTCTCCTTGGCGTACTTGACAGCCTCGTCGAGACATGCCTGGCCTATGCCGCAGGACTGAGCGGCAACGCCGAGGCGGCCGCCGTCGAGGGTTTTCATCGCGTTCTGGAAGCCCTTGTTGAGCTCGCCGAGCAAATCGCTCTTATGAACGCGCACATCCTCGAGTATGACGTCGCAGGTCGGATATCCGCGGATACCCATCTTGTTTTCGTCCTTACCGAGGGAAACGCCGGGGAGTTTCATATCAACAATAAAGGCGGAGATACCTCTGGAACCTTTCTGCGTGAGGTCGGTTCTGGCGTACACGATGCAGTAGTCCGCTACCGGGGCGCCGCTGATGAAGGTCTTTCTGCCGTTCAGAATGAAATAATCTCCATCGGGAACGGCCGTGGTCGTAATGCTTCCAGCGTCGGAGCCGGCGCCGGGCTCGGTCAGAGCAAACACCATTATCTTCTCGCCCTTGGCTGTGGGCACAAGGTACTTCTGAAGCTGTTCCTCGGTACCGGAGAACAGCAGCGGTCCGCCGCCAAGCGAGTTGGAAGTGTTCGCATAAATCGACAGTACGGGACTGACGCGGGCAAGTTCCTCCATCATGATTACGTATGACAGATAGTCAGAGCCCTGGCCGCCGTACTCCTTGGGAATCTTGGTTCCCGTGAAGCCGGCAGCAGCCATCTTGCGAAAGATCTCCCAGTCGAATTCTCCCGTCTCATCCAGCCTATCCAGGAGTTCCTGAGTAAACTCTTTCTCAGCGAACTCGCGGACAAGCTTTCTGATTAGTTGGTGTTTCTCAGAAAAAATCATGCGTTGTGCCTCCTATTTATAATAAAATCTATAAGAGTAAACTAAATTAGCCTTTACCTCTCCAGGCTTTCCCCAAGCTTGCCCCATTTCTCGCAGAAGATGGCGGGATCCATTTCTTTTACGTCGGGAGCTATCTCGGGAACAAAGTCCATATGCGGCAGTATGTCCTTCTCTATGCTGATGCCGGGCGCGACCTCTATTATGGTCATCTTGCCGTTAATCAGCTTGAACACGCAGCGCTCGGTCACATAGAAGACCTCCTGCTCGGGGCGCGCGTACTTGCCGGAGAAGGTAATCTGCTGGACATGGTCGACAAACTTCTTAATCGGGCCTTCCTCGACTATCGTGAGCTTGCCGTCGCCCACGGCGAGCTTGGACCTGCCCGTAAAGGTGCCGCAGAATACGACTCTGTTCGTGCTCTGCGTAATGTCGATAAAGCCGCCGGGCCCCATCAGCTTTTTGCCGAACTTGCTGACGTTGACGTTTCCGAACTGGTCGCACTCGCCGAGGCCCAGGATTGTAATGTCAAGGCCGCCGCCGTTTATAAGGTCGAAGGCCGAACCATGGTCGATTGTCGCTTCGGGGTTGTAGGCGCTTCCGAAGTTCGGCAGCGCAGCGGGCACGCCGCCTATCATTCCGCTCTCAGTGGACATGGTTATATAGTCGGAATAGCCCTCCTCGGCGATTACATTTGCAACGTCCGCCGACATTCCGACGCCGAGGTTTACAAGGTCGCCCTTTCTGACCTCCATGGCGCAGCGCCTTGCAATTACCTTTCTCTCGTTGAGCGGCAGCTTCTCTATCGCGCTGAGCGGCTTTTTAATCTGACCGGAGAAGGCAGGCTCGAAGTATACGCCCTCGGTCTGCCAGCAGGCATTCTTGTCAGTCGCCTGAACGACGTAGTCGACGAGCACTCCCGGGATTTTTACCTCCTTGGGATTCAGCGTGCCCGCCTTGGCAACATACTCAACCTGCACAATTACGATTCCGCCGGAATTCTTGGCCGCCATTGCGACCGCGAGACCCTCGTTTATAACGCTCTCGTGCGCGAAGGAAATGTTGCCGTTTTCGTCGGCGATGGTTCCGCGCAAAAGCGCCACGTCGAGCTTGAAGGATTTGTAGAACAGGTACTCCTCGCCCTGGAAATTGATGAGCTCCACAAGGTCGTCAGTCGTAACGGAGTTCATCTTTCCTCCCTCGATGCGGGGGTCCACAAAGGTGCCTAGGCCTACTTTGGTTATGAGGCCGGGACGCCCGGCTGCAATTTCACGCCAGAGGTTGACTATGACGCCCTGCGGCAGGCAGTGACACTGCAGCTTGTTCTGCACTGCCAGCTCGCAAAGTGCGAAGGCAGAACCTACGTGTGCGGCTGACCAGCGGGTTACAAGCCCTTCTATACCGAGCCTTGTTACTCCGCGCTCCTTCCAGTCGCCCATTGCGCTGCCCTGTTTAAGATTAAGCCCGCGGGGATGACCGGTTTCCTTGTAGTTTTCCGCTATGGCGACGGCTATTTCCTCGGGCCAGCCGGACAAGCCCATTCCGGCAAGTCCTACGGTTGCTCCATCGGGAATCAGTTTTGCCGCCTCTCGAGCTGTCACGAATTTCGCCATAATTCTACCTCCTACCTCAAAGTTCATGAATGTTCACTGAACAGGATATAATATAGGTTCCATGTTACTATACCACTTTGAAATCTTGTAATCAATAAAATAATATTGGTTTTTAGAAAAATAAAACGATTTTTATAAAAAAACTTGACAAAATTCATTATAATTATTGATTTTATACTAGACAGGAATAGCTTGCACAACCAGTCTATATTGTGTATAATATTACGGTAAACAGCGTCTAGTTAGTTAACAACTTGGAAGGAGTATTCGCATTGGCAAAAAAGCAGACAAACAGACAGCTTCGTTCTGAGCATACAAAGCTGAACTTATTTAACACGGCGGTAGGGCTACTTGCCGAAAAGCCCTTTGAGCAGATAACAATAAGGGATATAGTCGCAAGGGCGGGCGTGTCGATAGGCACTTTTTACAATTACTACAACACAAAGATGGACGTCTTCTACCAGGCCTATAACGTCGCGGACCGCTACTTTGCAGACACTGTCGCTCCTCAACTCAAGACCGGTACTGCAACCGAGCGCATAATGCTCTTTTTTGATTACTACGCCCGTTACAGCAGCGAAATTTCAGGACTTAAGCTGACGCGTCTGCTTTACAGCGTTGACAATCCCCATTTCATGCGAAACTCACCCAACGGAATGATAGATACCCTTATTGACGTTCTGGAGTATGGTCTGTCAACCGGCGAACTTATCTCCCACGGTGATACCGTCCGCGAAATGGCGGATTATTTCATGATTTCCATACGCGGCGTGGTATACCACTGGTGCACCGCGAACGGCAGCTATGACCTGAACAGCGTCGTGGCGCGCTTTACAAAGCGCCTGCTTTGCGCGTACCTGGCTTAAACTCTCCAAAAAATAATCAAAGGCAGACAGGTAGCTCGCCGTCTGCCTTCTTTTTGTTGATGGCCTGCCGCTTAAGGCAAGACAGGATTTTCAGACATAAAAGGGGCTTTGGGTGACAATAATATTCCGGGCATACCTATATAAATACCGTATATAGATAAGAGGTGTACACACATGAAGTTCGAGTGCCACGGGCACATCATCGCCGACGGCGTCAGCTATAAGAATTCGATGGCCCGCCATAAAAACGGGGTCGACGAGTCCTTTATCCGCCGCAACCTGAAGCTGTGCTCGGAGCATGGAATCACATTTTACAGAGACGGCGGCGACAAATACATGGTCTCCGCTGCTGCAAAAAAGCTCGCTTGCGAGTACGGCATTGACTACCGCACTCCAATCTACATAATACACCACAAAGGGTATTACGGTCAACTCTACGGGCGGGCTTTTGAGGATTTAAAGGGCTATTTAAGCCTTGTAAGGGAAGCCAAGGCTCATGGCGCCGATTTCATCAAGATCACAGTGACCGGAATCCTGGACTATAACGACGAAGGCAGGATAACAGGGCCGTCGCTGAGCTTTAGCGAGCTAAAGGAGATGGTCAAGATAGCAAACGGCGAAGGCTTTGCTGTGATGGCCCATGTAAACGGCGCGGACAACATAAAAAAAGCTCTTTCCGCAGGCGTAAAGAGCATCGAGCACGGCTTCTGGCCGGATATGGACGTGATAGACTATTTTCTCCAAACGGGTGCGATATGGGTTCCGACCTGCGCCACCGTGTGCAACCTTATGGGCGCGGGCCTCTATCCTAACGAGGTTCTGAAGAGGATTTTCGAAGCCCAAAAGCGCGTGCTGGTTGAGGCTTACAGGCGGGGCGTTCACATCGCATCGGGCAGCGACTGCGGTGCGCACCTGGTATATCAGGGCAAGGGCACGGAAGACGAATATGAGATTCTGTCGGCAATGGGCATCGACCCCGAGCGCGGAAACAGGGCCGTGGCCGAGACTTTCAAATACGTATAAATATATAATGTATACGTCCGGCAAGTGAAATTCCCTGCCGCCCGGCAAGTTGAGTTCTCATTCCCGATTTTCTTTAGCTTAACAAGTTGAAGCGCTTTTTTGCTTTTACTATCCTAGCAAGCGCCGGTGCCGGCAAATCAGTTTGTCCGTCTCGAGCAACGAACAGTTTATGAAATAAAAAAAACAGCCCCGTCTATTGACGGGACTGTTTTGCATTGGCGCCTCCTGTTGGACTCGAACCAACGACCCTGCGGTTAACAGCCGCATGCTCTACCGACTGAGCTAAGAAGGCATTTTAAAAAGGGTCTGGTCTGGGCGACCAGACCCTTTCTTTATGTTGGCATCTACCTATTTTCCCGGGCCGTCTCCAGCCCAGTATCTTCGGCACGAGTGAGCTTAACTTCCGTGTTCGGAATGGGAACGGGTGGACCCTCACCGTTATCGACACCAACTATGTAT
>Ga0134101_1000306_pt1 | contig 59047 bp, 59 predicted proteins | sample 12_3_2metaG_FD_94446 | JGI IMG/M metagenome (GOLD analysis project Ga0134101, IMG submission 94446) | Switchgrass degrading microbial communities from high solid loading bioreactors in New Hampshire, USA - 12_48_3.3_201_A2 metaG | ecosystem: Engineered > Bioreactor > Semi-continuous > Anaerobic...
ACAAAGTAAGGATTGCCGGGTTAATTCCTTCTAAATGCTTCACTCTATTTCCTCACTTTCTGATTGAATTTTTATCACTATTTGCTCCCTATTAACCATGTAGGATCAAGGGTTAATCTAACCCGAGGAGACCAAGCGAAAGGGATTATTATTTCAATTAAGTAAATTAAGAGGTTTACCTCCCTTAATAACCCGAGCTACCTCTTCAGCTGCTTTTCTCCTGAGATCTCTCTCGCTCTCTCTTGAGTACCATCCCACATGAGGGGTAATAAGAACATCTTTCCGCTTGAGAAATTGACAAACCCAGGGGTCTTGGAAATTGGGTGGCTCTCCCCAAAAAACGTCTGCTCCATAAAAAATCACTTTTTGAGAATTTAACGCTTTTTCCAACACTAATCGATCGATGATATCTGCCCGACTGGTGTTTACCAAAATTACTTCCTTTGCTTGAGAAAGAGATTTTTCGTCTATCATCCTCTTGGTAACGGGATTAAGAGGAGCATGAATAGAAACCAACTTAGCTTGAGAAAAAATATCCGGGAGTGATTCAACTGATTGATATTTATCAGATAAATCCGGTAACTCTTTTAGATAAGGATCATAAAAGTATATTTTATTTACTAAGTTTTCCATAAAAAAACCCAACTTACGAGCGATTCGTCCAAAGCCCACTAAGCCCAAGTTTTGGATAGACAGGCGATAGATAATTTCTGTATCTGGATTTTCGATCCAATTCTTATTTCTTACTTCTGCCCCAAAATAACAGGTTTTTCTTAGACCCACTAAAAACAAAGACAGGGCTTGCAGAGCCACTTCTTCTGTTCCATAATCAGGCACATTAACCACATATTTACCCAGCCGGCGGGCTGCTTCGAGATCTATATTATCCACCCCTACTCCATATTTAACAATAATTGATAGCTCAGGTAAGGCCTTCATTACTCCCTCAGTAATATGGGCGTAAGATACCAAAAACCCTATCGCTCCCTTTCCTTTATTTATCAGGTCTGCTTCTGTTTGACACAAACCATCAACTACCTCCACCCCTAGAGGCTCAAGTACCTTCTTTTCTTCTTCCAAAGAAGCGTGTCTTCGATCAGTTACTAATACCTTCATTTAAATTCTCCTTTCATGTTACCCCTTAACTGCTCCCAAAGACAAACCAGACACAATGTAACGAGAAGCTAAATTATAAATAATTATTGCTGGTAGCGCAGCAATAACTGCTCCAGCCATAAGCGGCCCCCAAGGTATAATATCCGCCACCAGCATGTCAGAAAGAGCAAGAGTAATAGTTTTTTGAGCTTTTGTATTAATCATAACTAAAGCATATATATATTCTGACCAACAAAGGGTGAAAGAAAAGATAAAAGTAGATATAATAGAAGGAAGGCTAATAGGTAATATTATTCGAAAAAGAGCCTGAATCCGAGAAGCTCCATCCACCCAAGCAGCCTCTTCCACCTCAAAAGGAAAGCTTTGAAAATAGGTGATTAAAATCCAGGTAGCATAAGGGATAGTAATGGTAGGATAAGTTAAAAGTAGCCCCCAGATACTATTACCTAAACCTAACCTATAAACCAAAATGTAAACTGGAATGAATAAGATGGTTCTGGGAATCAAATAAGAAAACAAAATCAAATGAGGTACTATTCGCCTTCCTCTAAATCTTAGCCGAATCACGCAATAAGCAGAGAAAATAGCTACCAAAATAGAAATAACTGATACCGCAAGAGAAACTTTAATACTATTTTCCAGAGCTACCCCATAATTATAGCGGGTAAATATGTCGATATAGTTCTTCCATTCAAATCTGCCAGGCCAAAGCTTAGGAGTCAAAAGATAAACTTCTCCAAAAGGCTTAAAAGAAGTAACAAACATCCAATAAATAGGGAAAAGAGCGAACAAAAGTAGAATAGCCATCAATACATACCAAAAAACCAACCGACTAGTTCTTTTTTCCTTACTCATGCTCCACCTTCTTCCCGAAAAACAAAACGCAAAGTCACAATCATAAGAAGTAAAGAGAAGGGAACCATAAACAGAGATATAGCAACTCCTTTAGCTAAATCTAAGTTTCTAAAAGCAGTTAGATAGCTAAAAGTAGAAAAGACATGAGTGGCATTAGCTGGTCCCCCTCGAGTCATAATCCAAATTATTTCAAAATCAGCCAATGTCCAGATGGTAGAAACTAAAGTTACTAAAGCTACTACATTTTGAATAGCCGGAAGAGTGATTCTGCGAAAAGCCTGCCAACTGGAAGCTCCATCAATTAAAGCTGCCTCATAAAGATAATCAGGAATAGCTTGAAGAGCGCTCAGTATACTAATGCCAAAAAAAGGAGCTCCTCTCCACACATTGACCAGAATTACTGAAAATCGAGCCAAAGTAGGGTCTGCCAGCCAACCTAAAGGACGATCAATTAAGCCTAATTGTAATAAGCCATAATTAACAATACCTCCTACATCTCCCAGCATCCACCTCCAAGCTAAAACTGAAGTCAAAGTAGGAAGTGCCCAGGGGAGAAACAGTAAAGCTCGATAGAGATTCCTTCCTTTCAAAGGTTGATTGAGAGCAAGGGCCATAATCATTCCCCAAATCAATTTAAGAACGATAGTAGACCCAACATAGATTAGAGTAAAACCCATGGTTCCCCAAAAAGAGGAGGAAGAAAATAGCTCCAAATAGTTCCTAAGTCCAACAATTTTCCCCTCGGTCCCTATTCGCTGGTCAGTTAAAGAAATATAAACCGACCAAAGAAGAGGATAGCCCTGTACTAGGAAGAGATAAACTAAAGTTGCACCAAGAATAAATAAGAAAATATTTCTTTCTTTAAGATAAGATTTTGTTAATGTCATCGGCTTAAATCGGTGGAAAGTGAGAGGTAGTTTCTCTAGTACCCCTCACTTTCTCCTCAAAAGGTCATCTATTATACTTGGCCAGGATATTGGATACTTCCTGCTCAAAAGAGACAATCGCCTCTTCGACTGATTTTCCGTTAACAATTATATCTTCAAACATAGTATTAATTAATCTAAGATTGTATATTTCTCCAGCAGCTGGAGTATAAGACCCCCGGTAACCTAGATATTCAAAAGTTTTCATGCTATCCATAAAAGCTTTATGATTAGGCTCCTGCCAAATAGGGTCATTAGCCAATTCTTCATAAACTGGTAAAGCTAGAGGGACACTAACATTAATCCACTGTCGGTACCACTCAGGATCCATCAAGAAAAGCAGCAATTCTTCGGCCAATTCTGGATTTGGGGCATCTTTAAAAATTCCTAAATTATTGGAGATTCCCGCAGTAAACCGACCCGCTTTACCTTGAGGAAGCACCACCACTCCAGTCTTCTCCAGCAAGTCAGGATAATCTTTTCCCAGAGCTACAATTACGCTTCCTGTATTAACCACCATAGCTGACTGACCGCTGATATAAGAGGTATTATTACCTCCATCATCCCATCCCACAGACCCAGGGGGAGTAACTTTATCTTCTGTAAAGAGGCGAGTTATAAACTGTACGGCTTCACGAGTCTCAGGAGAATTAAAAATTACACTTTTTCCATCTTCTCCAAATATAGCTCCTCCAAAAGCCCAGATAATAGATCGAGAAAGCCACTCAGCATCAGAGTTACCTGCTCCATAACCAATACCAGCTCCATATAAGCCTTGTTTGGGGTTGGTTAGCTTTATAGCTGCATCTCGAAATTCTTCCCAGGTATTAGGAGGATTAGCTATACCGGCTCCTTCAAAAAGATCTTTTCGATAATAAAGAGCTGTTCCTTCTCCCCAAAAAGGAACACCATAAATCTTATCATCAAAAGTGACTGCTTTTTTAGAGCTGGGGAATATACTGCCATAATTATCCTCTATTTTTTCTATCACTGGGGTCAAATCTCTCATTAATCCCGAAGCATAAAACTGTCCAATCTCTTGATATCCAAAAAAGCTCAAGTCTGGCAAGTTACCTGATTCAATGCTAGCTGTCCATTTAGGGAAAAAATCTTCATAGGCAATAAGCTCTACATTAACATCTATATTATGGAGAGCAGCAAATTCCTTAACTCTTTCTTCAAACATAGTGTTTTGGGCTTCTACAAATCCCTTTTTCATCCATACAGTCAGGGTAGAGGCAGTTCCTATCTGACATACAAAAGCAGAAACAAGAAAAACAACCATTACTAAAAATGTCTTTTTAGTTTTCATGTTCTTTATCTCCTTTCTCGACATTAAAACTTGTGTCCAAATTTACTCATCACGCTCTCTCGCCAAGCCAAGATTGCGGTTCATCATCTGCCTTTCTAAGTTTTATATACCCCTAGAAATTCTTAAAGTCACCGGCACCTACTTTAAGAGGCGCTCCCGCAATCTTCCTACTTGATTCTCTTACAATAAGCTTTGGCTTTAATACTACCACCTCCCTCTTAATAGTTACAGGTTTGTTCAGCCTATAAAGAAGCAACTGAGCAGCAGTAGAGCCGATAGTATATATTGGTTGGGAAATAGTTGTTAATGGAGGATCCATAAGAGGAGCCCACTCCAAATCATCAAAGCCAACAACTCCTATCTCTTCTGGAATTTTAATTTTAAGTTCTTTTAAGGCCAAAAGCGCTCCTGTCGTCATTACATTGTTAACTATAAACATAGCATCTGGACGAACTCTTTCTACAAGTTTTTTAGCTGCTCTATATCCACCCTCCCGTGTATACCCTCCATTCTCCACTAAACTCTCGTTAAACTCTATCCCTGCATCTTGTAAGGCTTTTTTATAACCTTCAAGTCTTTCTTTGGCGGTCATTATTTCTAAGGGTCCAGTAATAATTCCTATCTTCTTGTATCCTTCGGATATCAGATGAGAGATAGCATCATAAGCTCCACTTATGTTATCAATTATCACTCCATCTATATCTAGATCATCTATAAGTCTGTCTATTAACACCACACGCATTCCTCTCCTCACTATTTCTTCGATTGTTTTATGGTCACCACCAGCAGAAGTAAGGATTACTCCATCTACTTTTTTATTCATCAAAACCTTAAGGTAATTTATCTCTTTTTCTACATTTTCATCAGCATTACACAGTAATAAACTGTATCCTACAGGGTTTAAAACATCTTCTATTCCTCTAACTACCTGGGTAAAGAAAGGATTTGTGATATCAGAGACTATTACTCCTATTGCATTGGTTCTTATTTTAGAGACTTTACTCTCTTTGTGTTTCCTATATCCAAGCTCTTCAGCCACTTTTAGTACTTTTCTACGGGTCTCTTCCTTTATATATCCTCTATTATACAAAGCCCTAGATACCGTGGCCGTTGATACTTTTGCCTTATCGGCCACATCTTTTATTGTAACTGACATTACTCATCCACTTCCTAGAATATTATTTTATTCTATGTAACAATTATATTTATACAATGAAATTTTCAGAATGTCAACCCCCATTGAAAGAACGTTTGAATTTCCGCCGCACTCGAGTATCCTCAGAGTCAAGTCTGGATGGGAAGCTATTCGTTACCTTTGTGGCTCTAATCTATCTTTCCTATGTAAAAAAGAAGATGCAAGATAATAACCTGTTCTCGAAATACACTCTCCAGAGTCTCCTTGATGAGTTAGATGTCATAGAATGCTTTGAGCAACCAGAACATAAAAGACTCTGGGGGGAGATGTCAAGGCCGGCCTTAAATTGACCCACTTTGGCCGGTTTAAAATTGACCCATCTCCTGGTTTTTAACCTGATGAATTAGAATTAGGTGTCCCATAAATTCCAGCTCTGATTCTATCTTTGAGACGATAACTGTTCCCCCGGATATTTATCACCTGGGCATGGTGGAGTAATCTATCCAATAGGGCAGTAGCCAGAATGGGATCTCCCATCACCTCCCCCCATTCGCCAAAGCCTTTGTTACTGGTTATGATGATACTTCCCCGCTCATAGCGACTACTCACTAACTGAAAGAGTAAAGTAGCTTCTAAGTGGTCTAAGGGAAGATAACCCACCTCATCGATGATGAAAAGTTTAGGTCGGAGATGGAGACTCAAGCGCTTATCCAACCGATTCTCTTTATAGGCTCGTTTTAAATCCTCTAAGAGATGACTCAAAGTGGTAAAGTAGACGGCTATCCCCTGTAAGAGAGCTTCTACTCCTAAAGCTACTGCTAAGTGCGACTTTCCTACTCCTGGGGGTCCTAAGAAAAGTAAATTCTCTTTCCTCTCTAAGAAAGCTAAACCAGCTAACTCCCGGATTAACCGCTCATCGATAGAAGGTTGAAAGGAAAAGTCAAACTCGGCTAAAGTCTTGCGATAGGGGAGATGGGCCATCCGGAACTTAACCTCGATCTTCCTCTCTTGCCGAAAGGCAAGCTCCCTCTCTAAACTACTCCCTAAGAAGGAGAGATAAGTTTGCTTTTCTTTTTGAGCTCTCTCTAAGAGAGCTTCCAGCTGGAGAGCCAGTTGAGTTAATCCTAATTCCACCAATTGCAGACGAACCTCTTCTAACTCTACCATGTTACTTTCCCTCCCCACTGTTCATAGACTGATAGAGGACGTTTTTCTACTTCTTCTGCTTTTAGTTTCCAGGCCCGGGGAGAGGGATAAGTTTTTCCCTCTTTTTCTTCTAAACCCTGGTACTGGTTTTCTAACCACCGATATGTTCCTACCTGGTAAGACCTCTCATGGGTGGCTACTACTTTACCTTGCCAGAGAATCTCTATCTCCTTTTTTTCTTCTCTCACTGAGAGTTCTTGACCACTGTAAATCCAAGGAACTCCATACTTTACTCCCTGGTAACTTAAGAATCCATCTTTACTCACTTTTCTCCTCTCGGTGAGATACTGCTGATAACTCGCTACCGGGGGAAGAGGCTTCAGGTTTTCCTGAAGTAAAAGGTCCTGAGGTTTTTGCCCAGTAGTTCCATGAATTCGCTGGTTCTTCTCTTCACACCAGAGATAAGCTTGCCGGTTTAAGTCCCCTCTATCCTGAAACTTTCTCCCAGGAAAGAAATTACCTTTGACATAACCTACTCCTCTCTCTACCTTACCTTTGGTCTGTGGTCTTCTAGCTTTACATACCTGAGGGGTAAAACCCAGAGTAAGAGCTAAATCTAAAAATAGGGGATGCCACTTGGGTTTTCTCCTCTCATCCCAGCCCAATATTACCGTTTTCATCTGGTCAGATAAGACAATATCAGTTACTCCTCCAAAATAGGAGAAGCCATGGAGGAGGCCTCGCAGGAAACTGTGGATATTACAGTGATAGGCGAATTCTAGATAGATAGCTCGGGAATAACCTAACACCATCACCAGGACATAGACTTTATGAGGAGTACCATCTTTCTCATCTATGTAATAACAGACTCCCCAATCCACCTGCACTTGTTTACCTGGCTTTGTCTCATACCTGCAGGTAGCTACTATTCCTCGGGGAGGACGGAAAGCTTTGACGTAGTCTTTGATGATCGTCTTTCCTCCCTGGTATCCTAATTCTTTAAGCTTACCGTAGATAACTTCACAGTTGAATATTCCTAACCTCATCATCTCTTGAATCTCTTCCTGGAAAGGATCTAATTTTGAGCCTCTCTTTTTCCGGGCTTTCTTCTCTGGTATCCCTTGAGCTCGGAGATAACGTCTCACCGTGTTTCGGGAAAGCCCTGTTTCCCGACTTATACTTCTCACACTCTTCCCTTCTTTTCTCATCTGGTGTAAACTCATAATTGACTCACTCCTAAGCATTATTTCCCTCCAATCTTTTTAATCCTATTAGAGGGATTATAGCTCAAGGGGTGGGTCATTTTTATTCCGACTTTCCTGGGTCAATTATACGCCGGCGGTGACAGGAGATAACTAAAAAACAGATGGATATCTATACTACAATGGGAGCTGCTCCTCCCTCGTTATACTAAACCTGTTTTAAAATTGAAGTTTTTGTGGTAAAACATAACCCTGATTCAGGGATTAACAGATAATAAGTAGTTAAATTAGGATTTCAGATTTAAAGTTGATTTAGTATACAATAGTTCGGGAATGCAGGTTAATATTCTCTACTTTGCTTAGAGCATCTAAGAGATGACAAAGAGTAACTTTTACTGAAGTAGAGATTAATTTCTTAGATAACCTAAGGAAAGAATTAGGCATCAATGATGGATCATCAGAACAAGAACTGGTGAAGAAGAGAGATGAGTTGATGAGAAGGCTATCCACTTTTACAGGAAAAAAGGGGCTTGACTATTCTTTAAAAATGGCTCTGATTTCTGCGGCTGTAGTAGCCTTGGAGAGAGCTGATATACGCTTTTGCTCTTCCTGCTGCAGTAACTCAAGATTTGTTACCACTTGTTCCAACCGATTGGCAGGAAATTTACAGGCACCATTTTCATCCATGTGAACAATCTCGCCAGGGGCTACATCCATGCTAGCTACAGAAACTGGATTATTTACCGAATGAACATCCATATCTCCATGACCTGCTGTAACTCCAGTTAATAAGTACTGAAACTTCATTGACCTGATCTCATCGATGTCTCGAGAAGGTCCATTAGATATAACACCAACACAACCTATTGATTTTAATGCAGTAGTCATATTTCCTCCAGAAAGGCCTACTTTTCCGGCAATTTCTGGTGGGAATGCCTGTTTGATGATGAGTATAGTAGGTTTCTTCGAGTGCTCTAAGGCATCAATTACATCCACAAAAGAAAGACGAGAATAATTTGGATCTGGCAAGCCATAGACACATGTAACTGCATAACCCACAGTAGGGCCAAGTTCAGGGTAAATACAATGTATAGATTGGTCTGTATACCAGTTTTGAGTCCAGGGATTATAAAGTCCCAAGCAATAAGGTTTATTCGGGTAAGTAGCCACTACATTTGTCACTGCTGGAGTATTATATTGCTTTAATTTTTCTAATAATTCTCTTTCTGTTGACATTTTTTCTCCTTCCCATTTACCGGTTAACACCACTTTACTACTTTGTCTAGTTTTCAGGATTATAGTATATACTATAACATGTCGCGCAAAAGAGCGCTATTTTCTTTTAGCCAATTAAAGACAATAATGATATCTATACCTAGACTGAAATGACGTACTCCCATATCAATATATCTCTGAGCATCTCTTATATCATTAATCTCAGCTCTAGGAATAACTCCCATTTCCAAGGCTGTTTCAATAACTTTTTTTTCGGCATCTCTAACTTTTGCATGGCCGGTTTGACCTGGTATTCCAATACTCATAGAATAATCGCAAGGACCAAATTGAACCATATCTATCCCCTCAACCTTTAGTATTTCCTTTAAATTATCAACTGCAGATTTTTTTTCTATCATAATAGCAATAACCACTTCATTAAGTGATTGAACATATTTACTTGTACCTGGTTCCAATAAATATCCGACATTTCTACGCATAGTGCAAGGATTGATGCCTTTAGTTTCAGGTGTTTCAGCTCGAACAATATGTACGCATTCTTGGGCATCTTCAACTGTTCTAATATCAGTAAATAACACACTTTGAATACCAGAACCAATTGCCCTTTGAGCCACAAATCTTTGTCCAGGTTGATCAATCTTAATCATTGTACCAACATTTACTACTTCACTTGCTCTTGCTAAATTATCAATATCTTCCAGATCATAAGAAACATATTCACCTAAGAATTCTACATAATCTACCTGACCACAATGACCGATAATTTCCACCATTCCCGGCCACTTATTCATTATCCGAGTACTAATAGTGGGCTCATTTTTATCTAACTTCCCTCTTAAAATATTCTTCCTCAATACATTACTTTCTTGTCCTACCTGGTAAGACATAGTTATTACCCCCTTACATAAATTTGAACAATTATTTGACGAAAGCTCTCATTGTAAAATCTCAGAAACTTGCATCTTAAAGATGGAATCTTTAGATCTATCCCATTTCTCTAAATTGGATGAATTTTTTAAACTCTTTACCAAAGGGATACTCCCAGTCTCTCCGGCCAACAGTATACCAATGTCATTCCTTTACGATGATATTTTCCTAAGAATTTTCGTAAGGATATACAAGTAAGTTACCATCTTTACCTATTCCTAATTCTACTAGTTCACCTAAAAGCTCTATTTCTTTGTTATTAAATGCCTCATAAAACAACTTTTCGGATATTTCCATCTCAATTATCTCAAGGGTATTTTTAATTCTAACTAACTTTATTTCTTTTTCGTCTTTTCTCAACAATTTCATGGCAACTTTTATTGCGTATTCGTCATTTTTTAAAACTATTGGTAAAAATGCACCTTTATGGACACCTGATGTTAAAGTATTGGTGTATGTAACATTGAAATCAATTTTATCAAATAACTTCTTGGTAGTAAGATCTCCAAGACCAATTCCACAAGCATTGCCATGAGTACTTTCTGTTAGATCTAAAGGAATTATTATTTTGATATCTTTATCAATGCCCTTTGCACGACCGATAACATTTGTGTCCATTCCACTGCCACTGATATCTTTACCAATTTCATCAACCACCAGTATATCAATGCTTTCAAAGGGAATTCTGGGCATAAGTTGTTTGTATTTTTTAAGAAGTTCCTTTTCAACTTCGTAAATTTGTTCCGGATCAATAGCCCTAATCTCACATAATTTGTGATACCCATTTTCAATAAGGGCTATACCAAAACATATTGGTATCTTTTCAATTATTTTTAATCCAATCTCAGGAATAATTTTATGAAATTCATCAAAGCCATATTCATGAATTGCAGATGCTCCTTTATGCTTTCCTAATCCAATAGCCATCATTTTCATCAGCCCGCTTTCAATGTCACCAGCAAAGTCAGTGTGGACTTTAACTCTATTAACAACAATGATCAAATCAGCTGAAAGAGCGTTTTTATCAACATAGATAGGAATGCCACTTCCCGTTTCTCCAATTTTTATTACCTCCATCGATGAAAGTATTGGTACTCCAATTTTTTCTTCTGTTATCCCATAATTCTCCAATATTTCCTTTTGAGCCTGAGCATCACCACCTCCATGGCTACCCATTGTAGGAACAATAAATGGTTCTCCTCCTAACAATTTAACCTCATCAACCACAGCTTTTATGACCTCTGCAATCCTATCAATACCCCTACTTCCGGCAGTAATAGCAACTTTCTTTCCTCTAGCAATCTTGTTTTTTGAATTAATTTTTTGTATCTCCTCTCTTACGGCTAGAGGAATATCCTCTATATAACTATTAGAGATTTTCTGCCTTATCTTAGTCATTCTAGGTAATCTAATATTTTCAATACCAGGAATTTCTACTTTTGTTACGTCCATAATATTCCTCCTTCTATCCCAAATTTCATAAAAGAGTTTACGTACTTATATCAAGATTTTGTAAAAACAAATAATCCTATCAATCAAAAACTTTTTCTTCTTAAAATGTTAATACTAATTGAAATCCATATTCCTTCTTGTCGATTAATACAAATATTGGTCAAACCTTGGAATCCTATTACAAGCCTGTTTGCACTCAGGTACTTAGACATACCTTAGATGACAAAGAATTAATAATTTATATGCCGATGGTTTCTCGATTAACCAAATTGGGAGGTACTTCTCCCTTAAGAGCTAGGACTAAATTATTAGCTGCCATTATTGCCATTTTTGTCCTAGTAGCATAAGAAGCTGAACCCAAGTGAGGAGTTAAAACTACATTATCCAATTCTAAAAGCTCAGGTTCTACTTCTGGCTCTCTTTCAAAAACATCTAATGCTGCTCCTCTAATCCAATTTTCTTTAAGAGCTTGAGCTAAAGCTTTTTCATCTACAATTGGCCCCCGCGCAGAATTAATGAGATAAGCCTCCTTTTTCATCATCTTCAGTTCTTGCTCTCCGATTAAGTGATGAGTCTCGGAAGTCAAAGGTACATGAATAGTAACAAAGTCGGCTTCTCGCAAAAGTTCAGGAAGGGTTCGGAAAAAAGCTTTCAACTCATTTTCTATCTGTGAAGGAGCCCTTTGCATATCAAAGTATATCACTTTCATGTTGAATCCAGAAGCTCTCCGAGCCATAGCCTGACCAATTCTTCCAAAACCGATAATACCCAGGGTAGAACCATATACATCAGTGCCCAAAAGCAACATGGGCTCCCAACCCCTGAATTTGCCAGCACGTACAAATTTATCTCCTTCAACAATCCTTCGAGCAATGCTCATCATCAGTGCCCAGGTAAGATCTGCAGTGGTTTCGGTAAGTACTCCTGGAGTATTGGTAACCATAATGCCTCTCCGAGTTGCTTCTTCAACATCAATATTATCAAAACCAACAGCGTAGTTAGCAATAACCTTGAGGTTCGGACCAACTGCTTCCATCACTTCCCGATCGATGGTATCAGTCAAAAGACATAAGATACCATCTTTTCCTTTGACTTTCTCAAGTAGAACTTCTCGGGGTAACACTCCATCAAGCTCGCTTACTTCGGTAACACAATGTTCCATAATGATTTTAATGCCTTCTTCGGGAATTTTTCTAGTGATAAGTACTTTAGGTTTTAGCGACATCAATAGTCACTCCTTTTTGTTTTTCAAAGTATTGGAAAAATTGTATTCCAAGCAGCAAGAAAGGTCCGCTTGGCATTAGCAACAACCAATTCAGGATCCTCGTCGGCAAACAGTTTTCTGGTTTCTCAGTAACAACTTTTCTCTCAAAGCAACCAACTCTAAGAAGGCTCTTCAGAAAATGGCAATCTTTTTCACATTTTGCAGTCACGCCGAATTACTGCCTCCTATCACATACTTGAGGGAAAGAACTATTCATAAACACTGTACGAAGATTTCTTATAGTTATGTACATTACTTATTTATGGCAAAAAATGGCTCTTTTCCTTCAAACACCCTCATTTGATCCTCTAAGGCAGCACGTAAAACCCTGCTTTGAGCTTCAGGAGTGAAAGAAGCACTATGAGGGGTTAATATTACTCTTTCCTCTTTTAAAAGAGGATTGTCCTTATCAGGCGGTTCTTTTCTTAAAACATCAAGTCCCGCAGCGAATATCTCCCTATTTCTTAATGCTTCAGCTAAGTCTTCTTCTACAATAACCTCTCCTCTTCCGGTATTAACAATTACTACATTTTTTTTCATTTTTCTAAATTCCTTTATGGTGAACATATTTTTGGTTTCCTTGGTCGCCGGTAAATTAATAGATATAAAATCACTATTTGCAATTACATAATCAAAACTGCATTTTTTACCATAAACCAGATTATTCACTTCATAATGGGGAACGAAGGGATCATAAACTAATATATTCATGTTAAACGCAACTTTACATTTTTGAGCAACTAGCTTACCTATGTTTCCAAAACCTATTTGTCCCAAGGTTTTGTTTGCTAATTCAAACCCAAGAGCTTCAGTTCTAGACCATTCGCCAGCCTTTATCTTTTTATCTAGAGTGGCAAAGTTTTTGGAGGCAGCGATCATCATACCTATAGTATGTTCTGCCACAGATTCAGCATTTTCGCCTGGAACATTGGTAATCTTCACATTAAATTTCTTAGCATCTCCAATATTAACATTATCCACGCCTACACCAAATCGAGTAAGAACTTTTAATTTCTTTGCCTGACCAAACATTCCATAGTCATACTGAATCGCATCATCTGCAATTATTCCATCATAATTATCAATTATCCTCAGTAATTCCTCTCTGGTCATTGCTCCTTTTTCGTCAATATGTAGCTGTTGAAAATCATCGACTACTTCCTTAGATAGCCCTTTTACAAGAGACAATACTTTGTACATAACTAGCAACTCCTTTCTTTAAATGTTTTCTAGTTTTCCTATAACTTTACAGCTTTTTGATAGTCAGTTTATCACTAATGTCTATAAGTTATTTTCATACTGACCTTGGTACATAACATTGGAAATTTTTGCAATATAAACTGAAGAGAGAACCATGATTAAAAAAATAAAGATATCATATCTAAGGAAACATTTTTAAGGTTATTGAATAAAACGTTTAACATCTTTAAAGAAATTTTTACTAGATTATTTAATCTTCTATTCCCAAGGCAAGGTTATTTCTGTATTTTTGTAATTTATCTCGATGTATTGATCAGTTCTAAAATCAAAGCATATCCTTTAGCTCTCTTGTAAAGATCCTTTCATCCCTAAGATACACTGCATATTCACTGGATATCTCTCTTATGGTCTTATCTTATTCGGTTCCTCTTGTGCAGTGGCCTCTTTCTCCAATAACTGTTGCAAGAAAAAAGCAGCTCCTTTTTTCATAACCATACTCAACCAGGGTTCTCTATCCTCTAATTTACCTTCATCTAAATCATCAAAGATTCTGCTAATATTTGATTCAACTCCTTGCGTAATACTTCACTTTTTGGTAATCTCTCCATAGTGGATGGCCTCCTTTTCTTAGAATTTCCATAAAATGTACTTTACCACAATGGCCATCCACTTTTCTATTTTTACGAGGATATAGGACATAACCTGTTTGAGCTTATGGAGCCTGTATCAAACTTCTCTCTGATATTAACCCATTTCCTTATCTTTCTCCTTTCCATTTCCAGATTAATATCATCTTACTGCTCTGTCCGGTTTTTCGGAATTCATCATATTCATCAATTGCAGGTAGTTCGTAATTGATGGTTAGATATAGTATAGGAGAGAAATTGAGCATCGAGAAAATATTTCTAGGAAAGGAGGAAAAATCTGCTATAATTTCAGGATAGACCCTCATGCCCCTTCGGGGCACCAGATGAGGATGAAAACGGAATCCAATATAATAAATCTTAGAGAAACAATAGTGGTTTATCCTTTCAGCTTTTAGTTTTTTAAGTCTTCGCTTTTTATTTTTAGTTTTTGGCTTTTTAGGGGGTTATAAGGGGGGCGAAGCCCCCCTTATTGCCGTTTTCAAAATAGTCAAAAAGAAAGGAGTTTTATTATGCCTTTAGTCTCTACTAAAACCATTCTAAAATTAGCTGAAGAGAAAAACTTTGCTCTTCCTGCTTTCAATGTTCCTATCCCTGAGTTTATCCTGTGGGTTTTGGAAGAAGGAGAAGAAATGGGTGCTCCCCTCATTATCCAGGTAGCTCCGGTAGAATATGAAGCCCTGGATATAAGGATGTTTTATGGAACGCTGCTTTTCCTCTCCCAGAGATTCTCCATACCCTTCTCTCTCCACTTAGACCACGCTCATCACCTGGAAGAAATTCTTTTAGCCATACAAAATGGTTTTTCATCGGTAATGATTGATGGTTCTCGTCTACCTTTAGAGGAAAATATTAATCTAACCAACAAAGTAATAGAAATTGCCCATCCAGTGGAGGTACTAGTAGAAGGCGAGCTAGGAAGAGTAGGAGGATTAGAAGGAGACGAAAGTTGGGAAGAAAAAAGCAAAGAAGGAGACTTTTTCACCTCTCCTGAAGAAGCGAAAGAATTCGTTTATAAAGCACCAGTGGATATGTTAGCCGTAGCAGTGGGAACTCGCCATGGATTATACGAAGGGAGAACACCTCAACTTCAATTCGAGCGCATTAAAGAAATTAGAGAAAAAAGTAATTTGCCTCTCGTCATCCATGGAGGAAGTGGCACACCTCAAGAGCAATTGCGAAAGGCAGCACAATTAGGAGTGAGAAAGATAAATTTCAGCACTGCTTTGAGAGTACAATATTTAGATGCCTTCCAAGAATACTTAAAGAATCATCCCCAAGAACTCATGGTGGGCAAAATTCTACAGGGAGTAGAGGGAAAAGTAAAAGAAGCGATAAGAGAATGTATAGTTTCCTCTTGCGCTGAGGGTAAAGTATAACCTAGACTATTTTCCGTGCTCTTTCTAGATTATTGCTCCACTCACTTCTTCCCCTCTCAGAAAGGGAGGGGAAAGTTTTTTCTTAGATTTTATTTATTAGGCTCTTCTCCAAAGAATTGCTCTAGCCTTTTCAGTTTCTGATAACTCTGGAGTGGTATCTCTTCGCTTCTACTTCGAATCCGGGAGCGATTTACTTCAATCTTCTCTTCTCCTATATAGACCGAGCCAAGTTGACTGGCCCATTTGTAGATACCGGGGTTAGTAGTCTGATAGTCAGGACCTACTATCTCCTCTCTTTCTATATACATAATTGCTTCTACTACCATTTTACCTAATTCCTTCATTAGAGTATCAAATCCCTGTTACCAGTTGCCAGCATCCTATTTTACAATCACTGCCAACCCGCGTAACGGCAGGCCAAGCGATTCCACCAACAAATTAAGATTTGCCAGTTTTGCAATTTTTCCTGAAACATACAAATAATGTGATGGTATTAAGAACAACTGTAACCACAAGCAGCAATGTAGCTACCAATGCTACCGCATGAGAAGTGTCCATGAGAGCTGACCAATCTTCTATCTTTACCAAATGATCAGTATAAAAAAGCTGTATACACAGTGAAACAGCGCAAGCAATGAAGCTTACTACAGTAAAAGCGGCATATTTTTGGCAATTGATTTTATTATATTGAGCAAGAATTACCAGGGGCATCATCCAAGCAACTAATCCTAAAATAAAACTCACCAAATTCATCAGCCCTTCCATAAAAGAGCCTCCTTTATAAAGCTAAATCTTTAATCGGGAATCCAAGATCGCTTTTTTTCTCTCCCTCCGAGAGAGAATTCCGTTTTCATCTTCATCTGGTGCTGCGAAGCAGCATGAGGGTCTATCCTTTCAGTTCTCTTCACTTTCATCCTCAATGGGTAACAAAATCCGAAAAACCACTAAATCTTTTTCTCCATAATGGACACTAATTCTCCCACCCATTCGAAGCACAGCCTCTTTGGCTAAATATAATCCCACTCCCCTTCCATCGGCTCCCCGAGGAGAAAAAGTAGAAGAAGGTTCAAAAAGCCATTTTATGAATTCTCGAGAAGCGTTGGAGGTAGTATTACTGAGTTCTAACAATATGTTATCTTTTTCTCTCTCCAACTTAATTACTACTTTCCCCTTAGGATAGTTAAATTTAAGAGCATTAGAAAATAAATTAGAAAAAAGGATCAAAAAATCAGCTGAAGAAAAAGGAAATCTAACCTTCACTTGATCTAAAAGAGAGATATCCGCATTTAAATTAAGATTCAATCTCCGAATATCATCTTCAAAGTTATGCATTATCTCTTCTAAGGCTTGCCTCAGCTCTCTAGCGGTAGAAAACTGGTTTTCTTCTTGAAAAATAGAGGTCAACTGGCGAAGGTTATCCAAAGTAGTCTCTATCCTATTTATTTGCTGCTCCATTTTATAGGAAATATCCCGCAAAAATTGGTCCTTTACTTCTTCTTCTAAGATAACAACATTACCTTCAAGAGCAGTAAGAGGAGTGCGCAACTCATGCCATAGAGCAGCAGAAAGGTAGTTCATTTCTCGAGACTTTCTTTCTTTTTCTCCTATGTCTTCAAGAAAAATTATCTTGTCGGTTTCTTTACTCCAAATCCGGAGGTGAAGTTTCAAACTTCCCAACTCTATTACTTGTGAATTTTCTCCCTTTCTCAACCATTCTCCCAGAAGCGGTATTTCCCAGAGGAATGCCTCTCCTTTTTCTTTCCCGCCAATGAACTTACCAAAAGAAGAGTTAAACATCACTTTTTCTTTTTGACCATCATAAAAAGCCATCGCCAAAGATAAGGAATCCATAGCTTGTAGTATGCTTTCTGTTAAAAAGATGATTTTCTCTGCATTCCCTTTACTCAGAGAGCTATCCTGAGTTTCAGGCTTCCGAGCAAGGGTCGACTTCCTCAAAAAGTGAATTCCCAACAAGGAAAAAACTATAAAGATTATAAGACAAAAAGCATCAAGCAGACTCAAATTTATAACCCACTCCTCGTACTGTCACAATTTTATTCCCGCTATCACCCAGTTTTTTTCGTAAATTGGCGATATAGACATCTACTATTCTATCAGTGATAAAACTATCTTCTCCCCAGATACTATCCAAAATTTGCTGGCGACTTATAACTTTCCCCCGATTTTTAATTAGGAGCTCAAACAAGCGAAATTCCCTCCAGGAAAGATAAGTTTCTTTACCATTCTCTTTTACCATCAGATGGTCCGAATCTAACCAAAAATCTCCTATTTTTAAAACTTCTCTCTCAGAAAAAGAAGAAAGAGAAGCTCTTCTTACCACTGCTTTGATTCGGGCTAAAAGTTCTCGAGGATGAAAAGGTTTAGTAATATAGTCATCTGCCCCCACCTCCAGTCCTAATACCACATCCAGAGGGTCGCTCTTAGCTGTAAGCATAATAATTGGAACATTTCTAAATCGAGGATGCTCTCGAATATAGCGAAAAACTTCTAAACCATCAATGCCTGGAAGCATAAGGTCTAAAATAATAATATCAGGAAGAAGAGTGTCCATTTTTTCCAGGAAATCTTCACCTCGCAAAAAGGAAAAAACCTGATAACCTTCTTTCTGAAGAAAATAAGTTACAAAATCAACCACGTCTTTCTCATCTTCTATTAAAACTATATCTAAACCCAAACTATCCCTCCCATTATTATAGGATTTTAGTGCATTTCCGGGAGATAGAAAAGGTTATTTCTCCGGACCGGTAACACAAATCATAGGGGGGATATTCTCCCCCCACAGTTTTTACTTTAGAGAAAGAGGAATAAAGCCCTCTTCTTCCACTATGGTCTGCCCTTCAGGGCCCAGGATAAAATCAATCAACTTCTTAACTGCTCCCTGAGGCTCACCATTAACATAGAGATATAGTCCTCGGGACAGAGGATACTCTCCAGAAAGAGCTTTTTCAGCGCTTGCTTCCACTCCGTTTACTACCAGAGCTTTGATATTATTTCCTCCCTGCTCTACATATCCCAACCCCACATATCCTATAGCGTTGGAGTTGCTGACTACCTCATTCAGCACCGCTTGGTTAGAGGGAAGACGCAAAGCCTTATCAGCGAGTTCTTGCCCTTTCAAGACATGTTCATTAAATACTTCAAAAGTCCCGGAATTAGTATCTCGAGAAATAAGAACTATTTCCCCGTCTAGAGCAACTCCTAAATCTGGCCAGGCGGTTATCTGCCCAGTGTAGATTTTCTGCAGAGTATCAATATCAATTTCCGAAATAGGGTTAGTGGCATTAACTATAACCGAAAGTGCATCTTTGGCTATTTCTATTTCCCGAATATCTAAACCCTTGTCTTTAGCTTTCTGCCATTCTTCTTCTTTCATTTGGCGAGAAGCCATAGCTATATCGATTACTCCATCTAAAAGAGCAGAAATACCTACTCCTGAACCACCTCCACCTACAGTAACTTCTATATCTTCGTTTTGGGCCATAAACTCTTCAACTATTATCTGCATAATAGGCAAAATAGTAGTGGAACCTTGCACATCAACCGCTTCTGCTCCCCAGCTTAACCCGGAAAGAGAAAGAACAAAACCCAACGCCAAACTTAATAACAGTGTCTTCTTCATTTACCTTACCTCCCTTTTCTTAATTTTTATTTCGAAAATATGGTAAGATAGAAGTGTTAACTCGATATTTAAGTAATGTTAAACTTTTTTAACATTTTAACATGAAAGGAGAAATAAGTATGGCACAAACTTTTGGTTTAATTGTAGGTAACCGGGGTTTCTTCCCCGATGAATTGGCCAGAGAGGGAAGAAACAAAATTTTAGAAGTCTTAAAGAAAAAAGGTTTTGAAGTAATAGCTCCCAGCACTGAAGACACCAAATTTGGTACTATTGAAACCTGGGAAGATGCTCAAAAATGTGCCCGTATCTTTGACGAAAACCGCCACCGTATAGATGGAATTATAATTACCTTGCCCAACTTCGGTGATGAACGAGCAGCCGCTCAAACCATCCGTCTTTCAGGGTTAAACGTCCCAGTTCTAGTGCATGCCTTCCCCGACCAAATTAACGCTTTAGACGTTCAAAGCCGAAGAGATAGCTTTTGCGGTAAACTATCGATATGCAACAACCTCAAGCAATTCCAGATTCCCTTTTCTTTAACTTCTTATCATACTGAAGACCCTGATTCTCCGGTTTTTGGAGAGGATTTAGAGTGGTTTGCAGGAGTGTGCCGAGTAGTAAAAGGATTCAAAAATCTAAAAGCTGGAGCTGTAGGAGCACGACCTGCTGCCTTTAATACCGTTCGCTTTTCAGAAAAAATTCTGGAAAGTTATGGGATATCAGTAGAAACTATAGACCTCTCAGAAATAATTGGTAACATGAATAAATTGGATAACAATAACTTAGAAGTAAAGAGAAGAGTCAAAGAAATAAAAGACTACATTGATACTACCGGGATTCCTGAAGAAGCGCTGGTCAAAATGGCTAAACTTCACGTGGTACTAGAAGACTGGATTAAAGCAACTGGTGTATCCCTCTTTTCTTTCCAATGCTGGAACTCCATTGAAGAAAACTATGGCATTATGCCCTGTACAGTAATGAGTATGTTCAGTGAAAATCTGATACCTGCAGCCTGCGAAGTAGACCTGGTGGGAGGATTAGCCATGTATGCTCTGCAACTAGCTTCTCAAAAACCATCTGCTCTTGTGGATTGGAACAACAATTTTGGCGATGACCCCGATAAAGCTATTCTTTTCCACTGCAGCAATTTTCCTAAATCACTCCTTCGAGGAGCCAAAATGGGATATGGTGATATCATCTCCTCCTCCGTTTCCAAAGAAAAAGCTTACGGAACTTGTTATGGAACTATACCTCAGGGAGAGGTAACTTTGGCTCGTTTAGCTACCAATGATGAAGAGGGTAATGTAACATCTTATATAGCAGAAGGCGAAATCACTCCTGATCAGGTAAAGACTTTTGGAGGAATAGGAGTAGTAGAAATTGAAGACCTCCAAGATTTACTGAGCTATATTTGCAATAATGGTTTTGAGCATCACGTAGCTATTAGCTTATCTCAAAGTGGAGATATTTTATCGGAGGCTTTTGAAAACTACTTAGGAATAGAAACATATTATCACAACCTTTATTAATCTCTAAAGAGGGAAGCTTCAGCTTCCCTCTTTCTTTTATATTTAGCAGTTGGTTACAGAGCTTTAGAATACTTACCGGATTAGACACTATGGTAGTTTAGCAGCTTTTACAAGCAAATATATTGAGTATAAATAAAGGAGGCAAGCTTTTACCTCCTTTATTTATTATCCAGTTATAATTAAAGTCACCAAAAAAGCAAGACAACCTACAGTGGCTACATAAAGGGGGACAAATTGTTCTATGAAGCGCACCCAAAAAAGGTGCACACCAAACATAACTACTGCTCCAATAAAAATTCGATCAAATAAGTTAGTCTTCATAGGTAGAATCCGCATAAACATCCTCCTAATCCTTTACCGCTCCAAAAGTAAGGCCAGCAATAATATGTCGTTGAGCTATACTAATAAATATTACCGCCGGAATAAGACAAACCATAGAAACTGCCGCCATCTCACCCCAATTAGTACCAATTACTGTAACAAACTCAATTAAGCCAGTAGTCATAGTCCGAGCATTAACATTGGTTAAAACTGAAGCGAATAAATATTCATTCCAAGCAAAAATCCAGGTCAAAACAGCGGTAACCATAATACCTGGTTGAGCCAAAGGAAGAATTACTCTCACTAATACTCCCCAAAGAGAACAACCATCAATCATAGCAGCTTCGTCCAACTCTTTTGGTATAGAATCCATCATTCCTTTTAAAAGCCAGATAGCGAAAGGCAAATTAAAAATACAGTAAAGGATAATTAAACCAATTCTCGTATCTCTCAATCCTAAACGGCTAAATATCAAAAAGAAGGGAACAATAAAAACCGCCGCTGGAGCCATTCGGTTGGTGATAGTCCAGAAAAAGATATTGTTTGATCCAGGAATTCGAAAACGAGAAAAAGCATAAGTGGACATCACCGCTAAAACAATTACTAAAAGAGTATTACCAGTAGCAATAATCAGAGAATTAACCAAATAACGGCCGTATACATCCTGGAAAAAAGGACGGGTATAATTTTCACTATGGAAAGAAGGAGGAAAAAAGTTAGGCCCAGAAAAAATCTCCAGCTTTGACTGAACCGATACCACAAACGTCCAGTAAATAGGAAACAAAGTAATTATTGCTATCAAAATACACAAAACATAGATAAAAAAGAGCCTGAGTTTCTTTTTAGCAGCAGCCTGCATTTAACTTTCCTCCTGACTAGCAGAAATAAAAGTCAACAATAACCAACAAATAACAATAGTTAAGTAAAGCAAGAAAAGTGACATAGCTGAACTGTATCCATAATTCATAGATCGCAAGGCTTCTCTTACCAGATGAATGCTAACAAAACGAGTAGCTGTTCCCGGACCACCGCTAGTCAACATCCATACTTCATCAAAAATTCGGAAAGTATCCATAAGACGAATAAACAAGGTAGTTAAAATTACCGGCCGTAAAAGAGGCAAAGTAATATAGCGGAAGGTCTGCCACCGATTCGCCCCATCTACCAACGAAGCCTCATATGGGTCTTTAGGTAAAGAAGCCAATCCTGCCATAAAAGTTAAAATCACAAAGGGCGTCCAATGCCAAACATCCATAAAAATAGTAGTAGCAAATGCCTGAGTAGCATTTACTCCAATATTGTAGTTAACTCCAATTTTTCCCAAGAAATAAGGAAGCGGACCTATATCAGGATTGGTAAGTAAAACCCACATACTTCCAATACTAACTGGAGCCATAGCTAAAGGCAAGGCCATAATAGTTCTGAAAACACCTTTACCTTTAAATTCGTAAGTTAACAAATTAGCAATTAAAAGGCCAAGAGGAAGTTCAATAATACAACAAAAAAATACAAAAGAGAGTCCTAAACTGAGAGAACTCCAAAAGCTGGAGTCAAACATCAAGTTCCGGTAATTATCAAAACCAATATAAATCATTCCCGTCCGGGAAAATACGCTATATCTAAAAACACTTAAATAAATAACATAAATAACCGGAACTACCCCAATAAGAATCATTAAAATAAGTGTGGGGGATATTAACCCCCACACTTGAGCTTTATTTGCTCGCAAGCTCTTTTACCTCCTAGTAACCTAGATCTTCCATCAATTTATCGGCTTCTTTAGCTAAGTTATCCAGGCACTCTTCAGGAGAAATTTCCCCAGCCACTGCTTTAGAAATCCATTGGAGATAAAGTTCGTTCAGTGGTGTCTGCATAGGTAGAGGAGGACAACCAGCAAAAAGATGACCTTTTTCTTGCATTACAGTATAGTAACCACCCATTTTTTCATTTAATTCAGCAATAGCTGGATCTTTAAAGGCAGATTGTCTTACCACTGTAGTAGCTAACTTAGCAAACTCAGGTTGCCACTCTTTACGAGTACACCACTGCATAAACAGCCAAGCAGCTTCTTTGTTTTTGGCTGCCTTAGGAATTCCCAGAGCTCCACCATCATAGTAGCCAATGTAACCTTCATCAGCTTCAGCTGCTTCCATAACTCCTGGTTTAGTAGGTGGAAGGTCAACTCCAATTTTACCAATCACCACTGAACGGTTCGGGTCATTAGCTAAAAAGCCTAAGTTTTCCATATACAGAAAACCTTGAGCTATTATTCCCGTTCCAAATGTAGCTGCTGCCTCATCCCAGGTATAAGTTCTAACTCCTGGAGGAGCATACTGCAACATATCGACGTACCAGCGAAGAGCTTCTTTGGCTGTATCGCTATTCAAAGTTCCACCATTTTCCACACTGGTTCTCATATTTTCCAGGTTTATTCCCCAATTGTATACACCCCAGGTAGGCCAAATAGTTTCACAAAGCTCATAAGCCAAACAAGGATGAGTTTTTGCTTGTGCTACATGACCATAAAGCTCGATACCTTTTTCTTTTCCGTATTCAGTGAAGAACTTAGCAATGTCAGTATATTGTTCCCAAGTAGTAGGAACAGCTAAGGCATATCCATATTTCTCTTGGAAAGCAGCTTGTATTTCTGGGTCATTGAACAAATCGGTTCTATAGATGTAAGTCTTCAAGAAAGCTTCAAACGGTATACCGTAAAGATTGCCTTCTTTATCTTTGAAGGAGTCAATAAAACTAGTAAAATCGGGCAAATCAAAATCAGGATAAGTTAGTTCTGCATTCTCAGCCAAAGAGTTTAACTCAGATAACCAACCTTGTTCTAAATAACTAGCAAAGGCGTCCTGTTCTATATAGACAAAATCATAAATTCCAGTCCCAGCTTGCATATCCTGAATTTCTTTGTTGTACATTTCATCCCAGGAAGTAACCTCAAATTCTACTTTTATCCCCGTTAGTTCCTCAAATTGTGGAATAGCCACATCTCTTAAAGCTTTAGAAGGAGGAGTGCTTTCCGACACACCATGAATTACCACTCCTTTATAAGGTTCAGCTGCTTTCTTCCACCAATCAGGATTAGCTACTTGAGCAAAAGCCACTGAGGAAACCAACAAAAAGCATAAAGCAAAAACCATAACTAATAGACGTTTTCTCACCAAAAACCATCTCCTTTCTTTTGATTCTTCTGAAGTTTCTAAAGCTGAAAACAAACTACCTTACTTTAAAAACAGAACTCCCTATCACCTCCCTCACCATATCGTATAGCCTCCATCCATAACTAAAACGCTTCCTGTAACATAAGAGGAAGCGGGAGAAGCCAGAAAAACACAAGGGCCTTTAATTTCTTGTGGGTTACCTAAACGACCAAAGGGAGTAAGTTTTTTCCACAGTTCAGCATATTCAGGATATTCCTTTAGAAGGTCACCCACTAGTTGAGTTTCCATATAACCAGGAGCAATGGTGTTAACTCGAACATTATAAGGAGCCCACTCTGAGGCTAAAGACTTAGTAAGCATAATTACTCCTGCTTTAGAGGAGTTATAATGAGATTGAGCTTGAGGAGTATTAACTATCAGTGCTGACATAGAAGAAATATTTATAATGCTTCCTTTTTTTCTCTTAATCATTTCTCTTCCTACTGCCTGGCAACACAAAAACACCCCATTTAAGTTTATATCTATAACTCTTTTCCAGTCTTCTTCCGGCATCTCTTCTGCCTTCATCCATTGTCCTACCCCAGCAGAGGTTACCAGAATATCAATTTTTCCGAAATGTTCCAGAGTTTTCTTAACCATTTCTTCTACTTCTGCTTTTTTAGTAACATCCACCCGGAGAGCTAAGGAATCCACTCCCCAAGACTGGATATTAGAGGCCACTTTTTGGGCTTTTTCCAAATTCAAATCTGCTACCACTACTTGAGCCCCTGCTTCTCCTAAAGCAGCGGCCATTTGTTCTCCTAAACCTTGCGCTCCACCAGTAACAATAGCTACTTCTCCTTGCAGGTTAAAAAGGTCTTTGACGTTTGAGTGCATCTTCTTATCCTCCTTTTAGTAAAAAGGCTGTTATCGCAAGCTCTGGTCGGGGCGAGCCGATTTGAACGGCCGACCACTCGCACCCCAAGCGAGTGCGCTTGCCAAGCTGCGCTACGCCCCGATCTTATTTCTTTAAAAAATTATAGAGAGAAAGACAAAGATTGTCAATGCTCCTGAGATTGGGGATTGATAACTTTTACTACTATTTCTCCTGGTTTAATCAATTGCAACCGTTCTCGAGCTAATTTTTCTATATACCAATCCTCACCCAAATATTCTTTTTCCTTTTCTAATTTCTCTACTTCTTCAGATAGTACTCTTTCTTTTTCTTCTAACTCTTTCATTTCCTTACTCAGAGTAAAATAATCTACCAACTTATTACTCAGGCGCAAATTAAAAGAAAATAGGCATAGCGCCAAAAAGATGAGAAATAAAAATTTTTCCCATCCCTTTTCAATAGCTGGTAACTTTGAAAACCTCTTTTCCTCGGAAAATAGCGGCATTATCCAACTCTTCCTCGATTCTCAATAGCTGATTGTACTTAGCCGTCCTCTCCGAGCGGCATAGAGAACCAGTTTTTATTTGGCCAGCATTGCACCCCACTGCGAGATCAGCAATGGTACTGTCTTCAGTTTCCCCGGAGCGATGAGAAATAACGGAAGTATATCCAGCTCTCTTAGCTATTTCAATGGTTTCTAAAGTTTCAGTAAGAGTCCCAATTTGATTTAGCTTAATAAGAATGGAATTACAACATTTCTCTTTAATCCCTCGAAGCAATCTCTCTTTATTAGTTACAAATAAGTCATCGCCTACCAATTGCACCTTATCACCCAAAGCAAAGGTCAGCTTTTTCCACCCTTCCCAGTCTTCTTCAGCTAGACCATCCTCAATAGAGATGATGGGATACTTCTCCACTAAACGGCGGTAAAAATCAATCATTTCCTCTACGTTACGGCGTACTCCTTCTCGCTCAAAAACGTATATTCCATCTTTGTACAGTTCAGAAGCAGCAGTGTCTAAAGCTAAATAAACATCTTTACCCGGCTCATAGCCAGCCAGCTGTGTAGCTTCCAGTATTACTTCAATAGCTGCCTCGGAAGAATGAAGATTAGGTGCAAAGCCTCCTTCATCTCCCACTCCGGTCGAGTAACCACTTCGTTTTAAAACTTTAGCCAAATTATGAAAGACTTCCACTCCCATTCTTAAACTCTCACTAAAAGAACGAGCACCGCAGGGAACAATCATAAATTCCTGGATATCTACCCCACTATCAGCATGTTTTCCTCCGTTCAAAATATTCATAAGAGAAACGGGCAACTCTCGAGCATTAGTTCCCCCCAAGTAACGATAAAGAGAGAGCCCGCTATAATCAGCCGCTGCCTTAGCCACTGCCAAAGAAACTCCCAAAATGGCATTGGCTCCTAATTTACCTTTATTGGGTGTTCCGTCTAATTCAATAAGAGTTTTATCCACAACTGCTTGGTCTAACGCATCTAAACCAATGATTTCCGGAGCGATAATTTGATTAACATTCTCTACCGCCTTGCGCACTCCTTTACCCAAATAACGTCTTTTATCACCATCTCGCAATTCTATCGCTTCAAAGGTGCCGGTGGAAGCTCCAGAAGGTACAGCTGCTCGGCCAAAAGCTCCCGATGCTAAAGTTACATCTACTTCTACTGTGGGGTTTCCTCGAGAATCAAGAATCTCTCGAGCATGAACATCAAAAATAGTACTCATTCTCTATCAACTCCCTTTCTATCAAATTGGCTAACTTTTACTATGCTACCTTCAGGTATTTCATCCAGAATATTCCAAGGAGAAAGGACTTTTCCCACTACTTCCACTGCACTGGCCGGCCTAATTTCTTTTCCTTTACTCACGGGAGTAGGACCAAAGAAAATACAAAGACAAGCGCCATCCGGCCAATAAGCTATATCACCTTCCCCCACCACTTCTTGAGGAGAAATGATAGAACTCCGCAGGGGAATAGTAAAATAGATTTCCTTCCCCCACCGATTAACTCGTGCCTCTACAGGTAAAACACGGAAAATCTCTTCTGATAGGGAATTATCATTAAGCTCTGCTTCTATTGCAATTCCCTTTCCAGGAAAGGAAAACTCTATTTTTTTAGGCACCACATTCCTCCTCCTTTCCATACTCTTCCTAAGTTAAAAGATAAGTGCTCTAAAAGAAAAGGTGCTTTTTTAAAGGCTTCTTCTTCGCTCATAGGACCATTAGCTAGGGAAAAGAGAGCTAAAACTTTATCTTCCCAGAGAGTAAAAGCTTCTTCAGTAATTTTCCCTCCTACCAAAAGGAGAGGTTTTCCCCATCTCTCACATTTTTCTTTCACTCCACTCACTACTTTACCATAAAGAGATTGTTTATCAACTTTTCCCTCTCCACTTATTACTAAGTCTGCTTTTTTAATTTCTTCCTCCACACCTAAAATATCCATAATCAATTGAATACCAGAGGTAAATTTTGCCCCCCAAAAGGCATATAATCCTGCTCCTATCCCTCCTGCTGCCCCTGCACCCGGTAAATAGTCGATTTCTATTCCGGTGTGTTCTTTAACTAATCGAGCATAATTACGTAAACCTCGGTCTAACATTTCTACCTCTTCAGGATTAGCCCCTTTCTGTGGACCATAAACATAAGCCGCCCCTTCTTCTCCGTAAAGGGGGTTCTTCACGTCACAGGCAATAATCAGTTCCACTCCTTCTGGTTTCTTAAATAAATGTTGAGAGTCAATAGAAGAGAGGAGGAGTAAATCATCACCCTCTCCTTTTAGCTCTCTCCCTTCCTGGTCAAAAAATTTCACTCCCAGAGCTCTTAGTGCTCCCATTCCCCCGTCGTTGGTAGCACTGCCCCCTATTCCTAATATGATATGGCGAAATCCCAAATTTACTGCCTCTTTTATCAGTTCCCCTACTCCGTAGGTAGTGGTAAAACGGGGATTTCTTTCCTCAGATGGAAGAAGCGTTAGCCCTGCTACTTCGGCCATTTCTAAAACTGCTATCTCTTCGTTAGATATCACTCCAATATGAGCTTTTACCTTCTCTCCTCGAGGGCCAGTTGCTTCTTTTTCTATTATTTTACCTCCTGTCCCCTGCACTAATACTTCTACCGTACCTTCCCCTCCATCAGCTAAAGGCCGCTCTACTATTAGCCAGCTCTCATCCACCCTCTGCAGCCCTTTTTTAATCAACGAAGCAACTTCAGTGCTCTTTAAACTACCTTTAAAGGAATCAGGAGCAACCAATATCCTCACTCTTCTATTTTCTCCTTTTTTAACACCTCGTATAGGGCCTCTCCTTTTTCCCTACCTTCCAAATTTTTCACCCGCACCACTATCTGGTAGGTGGGAGTAAAAACTGTAATTTCATCTCCTAAATTAAGCTCTGTCCCCGGTTTAGCCACTTTCCCATTTACTAAAACCTTTCCACTTCGGCAAGCTGCTTGAGCCAAAGGCCTCCTTTTAATCAAAGAAGAAACTTTTAGAAATTTATCTAGTCTCACAGTCTTCCCAGGGTAAGAGCACTTCTTCTCCCCACTCCGGAAAAAGAGAATAATCTCCCTTCCCTCCTGCTACTACCATCAAGAGAACCGAAAGTGCCCCACGCTCTTTAACCAGTTTTTCTAGCTCTTCTTTACTTGTTTCTTCTCGAAGTCTTCCCACCACCAAAACTGCTCTTTTACCTTCCAGACTTCCCAGATTATCCCAGATAACCTGGAAAGGCTTTTCCTCTATAGCTACATTTCTTACTTCTTTATCCAAGAAAGAACTTAAAAAACCACTTAAAATTAACCCTTCGGGATTAACCGCTATCAAAAGGTCAGGATTCCACCCCTGAACCAGAGGCAAAATAACTCTTAAACGTTTCAAAAATTCAGCGAGACCTATTTTCTTTCCACTGTAAGTTTCTCTTTCGCTTTCTCCCATAAACTATCCATCTCCTCCAAAGTTACGCCCGAAAGCTCCCTACCCTGCTCCTTAATCTCCTTTTCCATAAAGCCAAATCTTTCAGTAAAACGATCATTAGCTCCTTGTAAGGCTTCTTCAGCTTGAATACCCAAATGACGAGCTAAATTAACTAAAGCAAAGACTAAATCTCCCCATTCTTCTTTCATTCTTTCAGGATTTTTGTCTTCCCAGGCTTTTCTAAATTCTTCCCATTCTTCTTCTACTTTTTTCTCTACCTCTTCAGGAGTTTTCCAATCAAAACCTACTCGAGAAGCCCGCTCTTGCACGGCCTGAGCTCGCAAAAGAGCAGGAAGACTGCGAGGCAAAGTAGAGAGCATCCCGGTTTTTTCCCTTTCTTCTTCCTTTATCTTTTCCCAGTTCAGAAGCACTGCTTCTACATTTTTGGCTTCAACTTTTCCAAACACATGAGGGTGACGCCTCTTCATCTTATATATGAGATACTCTAAAACATCTTCAAGGGTAAAAGTATTATTTTCTTTCCCTATCTGAGCATGAAAAACGATATGTAGCAACATATCTCCCAGTTCTTCTCTCAATCTCATCTCGTCTTTTTTATCTATAGCATCTAAAGCTTCGTAGAGTTCTTCCACCATCAGAGGTTTTAGTGTCTCCCGAGTTTGCTCTCTATCCCAGGGACAACCTCCCTCTCCCCGCAAAGTAGCTACTACTTCTATTAACTGCTCAAAAAGCTCACCGGCTCTGCCACTGGACACTTTCGACAACCATCCCTTCTAAAAGCGAAACTAATTCTCGTAAAGGCACCATTTTAATTTTAAATGCTTCTCTACCCTGATAGTTAAACAACTTCCCCTCTCGACCTTTTTCTTCCATATACTGACTTAAACCTAGAAGAACCGGAAGAGAAGCTACAAAATAAAGTTCCCCATCTTTTTCTTCTATACTTTCAATCTGAGCTATTTTAGCATAATGCCTTATTTTTGTAATCTGTAAAAGATTTTTAGCCTGACGAGGGAGATGTCCAAAACGGTCTTCCAGCTCTTCTTTTATTTCTTCTATTTCTTTCTCTTTTCTCACTCCCAGTAGTTTTTGATAAAAATAAAATCTTTCACTATCTTTAGAAAGATATGAAGAAGGAAGATAAGCTTCTTCTTTCAAATCTATATGAGGATTGATAGGAGAAATTTCCTCTTCTCCCCGCAAGCGAGCAATTTCTTCTTCTAAAAGACGAGTATAGAGAGAGAAACCCACTTCCTGGATAAAACCATGTTGTTCCATTCCCAAAATATTACCTGCTCCCCGGATTTCCAAATCTCGGAGAGCCAATTTAATACCCGAACCAGTAGTGCTAAACTCCATAAGAGCTTCTAACCTCTCCCGAGCTTCTTCGGTTAATCGGCGAGGATACAAAAAATAGGCAAAAGCTTCTCGGTCAAATCGTCCTACTCTTCCCCGTAACTGGTAAAGTTGAGCCAATCCAAACATAGTAGCTGAATCTACAATAAGAGTATTAGCATTAGGAACATCTAATCCAATCCCCACAATGGTGGTGCAAAGTAAAACGGAAATTTCCCCCCGATAAAATTTTTCCATAACCTCTTCTAACTCTCTACCTCCCATCTTTCCATGAGCCAAAGCTATTTTTACCCCGGGGATTAGATTATCCAGCTCTTCTTTAACTGGTATTAAATCCCGAATGCGGGGACAAACATAAAAAACTTGTCCTCCTCGCTCTATCTCTCTTTCTAAAGCTTCTTTAATTACTTTTTGGTCTCGAGGTATAACCAGAGTATAAACTGGTTTCCTCCCCTCGGGGGGAGTCTCTACCACACTGATATCCCGAAGACCCAAAAGAGAAAGATAAAGGGTACGAGGGATAGGAGTAGCAGTAAGAGTCAAAATATCCAAGTTGGCCTTTAGTTTTTTCAACTGCTCTTTATGCCTCACTCCTAAGCGCTGTTCTTCATCCACAATCAGTAAACCCAAATCTTTAAAGACTACATCTTTCTGCAAAAGGCGATGAGTACCAATTATAATATCTACTTCTCCCTTTTCTACTTTTTCCAGTATGGACTTCTGCTCTTGAGGAGTACGAAAACGGTTTAAAACGGCAATGCCCACCGGAAAGTTCTTCATTCTTTCTCGGAAAGTAACGTAGTGTTGTTCAGAAAGAAGAGTAGTAGGAGCTAAAACCGCCACTTGTTTCCCATCCATCACTGCCTTAAAAGCTGCCCGTACAGCAATCTCTGTTTTACCATATCCTACATCTCCACAAATCAGACGGTCCATGGGGCGAGAGCTTTCCATATCTTGTTTTACCTCTTCGATAGCTTTTTTCTGGTCCGGGGTTTCCAAAAAAGGAAAGGATAATTCTAACTCTTTTTGCCAGGGAGTATCAGGAGAAAAACTATGCCCTTTTTCTAATTGACGTCGAGCATAAATTTCTACTAAATCTCTAGCCACTTTTTCGGCTGCTTTTTTGGCTCGCTCTTTACTCCTACTCCATTCGTCTTTTCCCAGGCGATTAATCTGGGGTTTTTCCTCCCCCACTCCCACATATTTTTGTAAGAGATAAATTTTATCGGCAGGAAGGTAAAGAATATCTCCTCCACCATAAGCTATCTCTATATACACTCTTTTTATACCTTCTACCGTCATCTCCTTCCACCCTCGGAAAATACCAATACCCTCGTCTTCGTGTACCACATAATCTCCAGGAGAAAGAGAAGAAAGAGAAGCCAGAGATTCTTTGCGAACCTCCGGGGAAGGAGCAAACTCTCTTCCAAAAATCTCCCAGGAAGAGACAAAAGCCCAACCAACTTCTGGTATACCAAAACCTTCTCTCAGGTATCCGGGAAAGAGAATTACTTTTTTCTTATCTTCAAGATTCAAGCCAAAATCTACTTTCTCCTCTTCTAAAAGAGAAGAGAGGATTTCCAGTTTTTCCGGAGGAAGGAGAATAAAATTTTTACTCCAAGGACTTTCCTCCAAATAATCTTTTAAATCTTTGATTTTACCCCAGAAAGAAGGTACTCGCTCCACTTCCAGAGAAAAAGAAGCCTCAGCCTGGGGAGTGCTAATCCCACAGAAGACCTGCCGGGAAGAAAGAGTAAAATCTTCTACCGCCGCTCCATCCCAAAAAACAGTTTTTATGTCTTTCTTTAAGGCCGAAAGAAGAGGTACAGTTTTAAACTCTCCACTACGAGGAGGAATAAAGAGAGTTTTTACTTCTTCTTCGGTGCGTTGACTTTCAGGACGGAAAAATTTCATTTTTTCTATTTGATTTCCCCACCAATAAGTACGAACCGGAAGAGACAGATGAGGAGGAAAGAGGTCTACTACCTCTCCTCTTATAGCTACCTCGCCTTTTTCTCTGACTAACTCTTGACGCTCATAGCCCAATCTAAAAAGAAGCTCTAAAAACTCCTCTCTTTTTGCTTCTTTGCCTTCCTCTAAAAGAAAGGAATGAGCAAGAAAATAATCTAAGTCTTCCACCTCTGCATGAAGGTCTTGAGCCTCTACCACCGCTATTATTTCTTCCTGTCGAAAATTAGTCTGTAACTTTACTCCAAATAACTCTTCTTCTTTGTTAACTTCCTGAACTAAGAAAGGTTTTTCCCCAAAAGGTTGTAAAGCTTTTAACTGGTGAAAAACTTTCTTTTTCCTTTCTTTATCGCTTACTACATAAAGAAGAGGTTTTTCTAAGAAAAGAGCCAAAAAAGGACGAGCTGGAGAGAGGGCATCTAAATATATTAACTTTTTTTTCTCTATTTCTTTTATCCTGAAAATTAAATTACTTAAAGCAAAATCCATAAACTTACTGTACAGCACTCAATTTAAAACTTCCCTTTATAATTTGATAAAATTCCGGGTTTTCAAAATCGACATCACTACGCAAACCCCGACATTCAATGAAATTTCCATCAAAATAAACCGAAGCTTCCGCCTCTGTTTCCAAAATCTTATCTTTATCTCGATATCGTAATTCTTCGGTCACTATTTTATCTCCTGAAGAGGATACTACCTCTACTTCTCCCTTTAAATAAAAATCTTTATCGTCCAAATTTATTTCCGCTTCCCGAGAACGAATAATAGCTTTTTCTTCTCCTCCCTTGTAGACTACGAGTTTAACTTGGCCCTGGCAGATAGCTTTACTGTTATCATCGCTTAACTCCATATCTTGGGCTTGGAGCAACCACACCAATTCTCCTTTTTCCCAGCCTCGAAGCTCCGTCCCTTTTATTATAATCGGAGGAGAAGGAGAAACTGTCTCTTCCTCTTTACCCTCTACCTCTTCCTCATTTTGGGGTTCTTCAGGAATAGAAGACACAAGAAAAAAAACTAGTAGAAAAGCTGCTACACCAAAGCCTACAATCAATAATAACCTTTTCCCCATTACCGCTCTACTTCATAAGGCCAGGCAGCCATTCCTCCATCCATTACCATAACTTTCCGAAAGCCTTGGCTCTTCAAAATTAGATAAGCCTCATAGCCTCGCAAACCTCCGGCACAGACAGTTACAATTTCCTTATCAGCAGGAAGTTCATCAACCTGGGCTGGAAGCTCAGAAAGAGGGATAAGAACGCTACCCGGTATCCGAACATTTTGATACTCTCGAGGAGTACGGACATCTAACAAAATAAAATCTTCCCCTCGCTTTCTCTTTCTTTCTACTTCTTGAGGAGAAATACCGGCCATGTCTCCTTCTAACTTATTACGCAGAACATTAGCTGCCAGGCATAAATTATCTATAGCTGAAGCATAAGGAGGAGCATAAGGCAAATCCAGATTAGATATATCTTCTACCTTTCCCTGATAGTTAAGAAGAGTAGCTAAAGCGTAAATACTTTTCGTTACCTCGCCTTTACCTATCATCTGAGCACCTAAGACTCTACCACTTCTTTTATCTGCTATCAACTTAATAATCACCTGTTTTGCTCCGGGAAAGTAATGAGCTCGGTCCGGAGCAGGTACTAAAGAATACTCCACATCATAGCCTAAATTTTGGGCCTGTTTTACTCCCAGACCACTCCGGGCTACAGTATAATCAAAAACCTTGAAAATTACTGAGTTTAAAGCTCCTCGAAAAACTTCTCTACGACCTGCCAAATTCATAGCTACTACCCTACCTTGTTTGTTAGCTAAAGACCCCATAGGCATATAGGCGGGTTGACCGCAAACTAAGTTTTCTATTTCTATGCAGTCTCCAGCAGCATAAATATAGGGGTCACTGGTGCGCAAGAAAAGGTCAACTTTAATCCCTCCTCGCTCTCCCACTTCTAAACCAGCCTTACGAGCTAAGTCATCATTAGGTTTAAACCCAGTAGCTATTATTACCATATCCGCTTCATAGCTTCCCTTATCAGTTATAACTCTTTTTACTACTCCTTCTTCCCCTTCTAAACGCTGCACTCCCTCTCCTACTCGGACATTAACCCCCTCACTCTGGCAGTAACGACGCACCAGAATCCCCATATCTTCATCCAGAATAGGTAAGATTTCCGGTAGTACCTCGAGGATGGTAATTTCTAAACCACTTTTTGCCAGACTTTCAGCCATTTCCATCCCAATTAATCCTCCACCAACGATTACCGCCCGCTTGGCCAATTTTTCTTTAATAGTCCAGCGAATAGCTTCAGCATCCTCAACACCGTGTAAGGTATAAACATGGGCTAAATCAGAGGGAGAAAGAGATATCTCAGGGTGATTCAAATCTACAGCCGTAATGGGAGGAATGGAGACCTTAGCTCCAGTAGCTAAAACCAGATAATCATAGGGCACACTGGACATTTCACCCGATTCTAAATTCCTTAGCTCTACTCTTTTATTTTCCCGATCTATTCGAAGAGCTTCAGTACGATTTAGCACTTTAATTCTTTTCGTTTTTTCAAAAAACACTGGGTCTCGCATCACCCCAATAGGTGTTTCCATTAACTCCCGATACTCTTTTATTTCTCCTCCTATATAATAGGGTAAACCACAGCCAGCATAAGAGAGAAATTTACCTTTTTCTATAATGGTAATTTCTGCCTCAGGGTCCAGACGGCGCAGTTTTGCTGCCACTTTAGGGCCAGCGGCCACTCCTCCTATAATCACCACTTTATTATTCATTTGTCACTCCACCTTCATCATCGGTTTTTCAAGCTTTTTACATCGTTGTAAATGCTTCCCAGGCAAAAAAGAGCTATGCCTCCTACCAACACTCCAAATCCTCCTAATATTCCTCCTATGCCTGCTAACTTAGAGAAAAAATCAGAGGTGGAAGAAAAAAACTCTTCCTCTGGAAAAGGATAAAACTCTTCTCCTGGAGGAGGAAGAGAATAAGAAGGAGAACTCTTTTGCTTACTCATCCCTACCAAAGAAAAAATTATCGCTACTATTCCCAGACATAAAAATACCACACCTACCACTTTTAAAAAAGTACCCATTATATCCCCCCTCAAACCCTTTTTTTGATTTTCTCTATCTCTTCTTTACTCAATTCTCTTCCAAAACTTCGCAAGCCCGAAACCTTAAATCCATGTTTTTGGGCTAGTAATTCAATCTCTTTTACCCTCTCTACCTCTATTTCTTTCCCCAGAGTATAATCTTCAAATCGTCCCTCCAGGGTTAAAATCATAGTTTCCGCCATGCAAGCATAAGATTTCCCTGGAGGATAGCCAAAATCCATACCAAAATCCGGGTCTCCCGGAACATCAACCACTCCTCCTTCGATAACTAAAACATCTTGTCTTGCCTTTGCCACTTCTTCTGCTACATTGCGAGGACGAGCCACATCACAAACCACTGCTCCTCGTTCAATCCAGGCCGGTTCCAGTAAATTTCCCAGAGCTGAAGTTACCGTAATAAGCGCTCGGGAGCCTTTTATCCCTTCTTCTATATCGGTAAAACCTTTGACTTCTTCTCCTTTTATATTTTCTACTTCTTTTTTTACTTTCTCTACTTTCTGGGGGTCCCGGCCAATTATTCTCACTTTTTTTCCTTCTTCAGCCAGTATCAAAGCACAAGCTCGACCAATAGAGCCGGTAGCTCCCACTATGGAAATCTCTTCCTGGTCTAAGTCGATCTCCATTAGAGAAGAAGCCATTTCCAAAGCTTGAAGAGCGGTAGCCACAGTATAGCTATCGCCGGTGGTCACCGCAATGCGTAAACCTTTTTTTACTGTAATTCCTCCATCCCCAGCTACTGAAGTAAAAGCTCCCAGACCAATAATTTTTGCTCCTAATTTTTCCGCCAAGAATCCACATTTACGGATTTGCTGAGCTACAAAAGAGAAAGGATATTCCAAAAGCACCCGGGAAGTCATAGGAAGCCCAATAAACCATCCTCCTACCTCTTTACCCGTAGATTCTGACCTCACTCCTTTCACTTCCGATAAAACAAAAGGGGGAACGCGAGCAGCCAAGCTTTCCACCCAAGAAGAAGGGAGAATTTTTAAAAACTTAAGGTGGTCTTTTATATCCTGGGGGCTAAAAGCGTGAATAATGAAAGCAAATTTATCCATATAGTCACCCTTCTACTACTTCTTGCAAAGCCTTTAACATAGCTTGAGCATTTTCCTCCATAACTTTCTTTAAAAACTTACTGATTAAAGCTCCCACCAGTGGTATTCCCAGGTCATATTCAATTTCCAATTCTACCCGAGTTTTATTTTCTCCTTCCTCCTTAAATCTCCAGACCCCCTCATATTGTTTGAAATCTCCTTCTATAAGAGAAAAACGACATTCTTTTTTCTCTTCATCCCAGAAATCTCTTTCTTTCCATTTAATCTCTCTTCCTTGAAATTCTCCTTTCCAGAAACTATCCACCACCGAACCCTCTTGGCTTAAAACTTTTACCTCTTTTATACTAGGTAAAAAAGTAGCTAGCTTTTCTACCTCCTTAGCTTTATTATAAACCTCCTCCACGCTCCCGTTTATCACCAAAGAAGAAGAAACTTTAGCCATTTTTATTTAACCCCCTATTTCCTTTAATGTTTCCCTGACTTTATTTAAAGATTCTTCTAATGCCTTAGTAACTTTCTCTATTTCCTCTTTTTTAATGGTAAGAGGAGGCTCTAGGCGAATCACTTGAGGGTTATTGAGAGTATAAGCAACCAAAACTTTTCTCTCTGCCATTTCTGCCGCCAAAAATGAAGCCACATCAGAGTCAAAAAATTCCATTCCTATTAAAAGGCCTATCCCTCGCACCTCTTTCACTAAATCAGAAAACTGCTCTCGTAACGACCGAAGTTCTTCCATCCAATAGCTACCTTTTTCCGCTGCTTGAGCAGGGATATCTTCCTCCTGCAGGATTTTTAAAGTTTCCAGCCCTGCAGTGCAAGCGAGAGGATTGCCTCCCAAAGTAGAGCTATGAATGAGAGGATTATCTTCAAAAACTTTCCAGATTTCCGGAGTGCTTATAAATGCTCCTAAAGGTAGCACTCCTCCCCCTAAGCCTTTAGCTAAAGTCATAATGTGAGGAGCTACTCCATAGTGTTCACAGGCAAACATTTTCCCGGTTCTACCCAGACCGGTTTGCACTTCATCTAGAATCAAAAGCGCTCCGTTACGGTCACAAATCTGTTTTACTTGGGAAAGATAATGAGGGTGGGGAATGTTGATTCCTCCCTCTCCCTGGATAGGCTCTAAAATTACTGCTGCTGTTTTATCATCTACTATTTTTTCTAAGGCCTCTACATCATCAAAGGGCACCTGATAAGTTTCTGGCACCAAGGGCTCAAAGGGTTTTTTGTATACCTCTCTTCCTGAAACACTCAGCGCTCCCATGGTTTTCCCATGAAAACTGTTAATTGCCGAAACTAATTTCTTTCTTCCGGTGTAGAAACGAGCTAATTTTATCGCTCCTTCTACTGCCTCTGCTCCACTATTACCAAAAAAGGAATACTGCAAGTCTCCAGGAGTAATTTGAGCCAGCATTTCTGCCAGATCAGCCTGTTGTTTATTAAAAAGAGTACGAGTGGAAAGAGGCAATCTATCTAACTGTTCTTTTACTTTCTGTACCACTCGAGGATGATTTCTCCCCACCGGGAAAACCCCAAAACCTCCGATACAATCAATATAAGCTTCCCCATAGATATCAAAAACCAGTGCTCCTTTTCCTTCCCACTCCACAGTGGAAAAATTGGCAAACCGGAACAGACGAGCCAACCCTGGACTCACATACTTTACATATTTATCTATGGTTTCTTCTACTGTTTTCTTCTTTTCTTCCCGTTCCTTATCCATAGTTTCTCCTCACCTACTTTCATTTTTATCCTCACCATTTTTTAAACTTCTATATCCGCTACCGAACCCAAGATACGATTGGGACGGTAAGGAAACTTACCTATATCTTCAATCCTGGTCACTCCAGAGAGAACCAGAATGGTTTCTAAACCCGATTCCAATCCTACTTTGACATCGGTATCCATTCGGTCCCCCACCATTAGGGCATTTTCCGAATGTTCATCCATATATCTCAGCGCCAGGCGCAAAATCAGAGGATTGGGTTTACCTACAAAATAGGGAGTATATCCAGAAGCCTCTTCTATTAAAGCTGCTACCGCTCCACAAGCCGGAACAATTCCTCCCTCTCCCGGACCGGAAGGATCGGGATTAGTAGCAATAAATGGCACTCCTTGCATAATCAATTGGCAAGCTCGCACAATTTTATCATAGGGATAAGATTCCATCTCTCCTAAAATTACAAAATCAGGCCTATAATCAGTAAAAGAATAACCCACCTCATTGAGAGCTTGATACAGCCCTGTTCCTCCTAAAACAAAGGCCGAACCTTTAAGTTTTTGAGAACTCACAAATTGAGCAGTAGCCATAGCACTACTAAAGAAATGTTGAGCATCTATTTCTATACCGGCATTATTCATCCGATGTTGAAGGTCAGAAGGGGTATAACGGGAGTTATTGGTTAAAATTAAAAACTTATAGTCTTTCTCCTTGAGGCGTTCAATAAACTCCTTGGCTCCAGATATAGCCTGGTCACCATAAAGCAAAACTCCATCCATATCGATAAGAAAGGCTTTTTTATCCATAGTCTCACCCCAGAATTACTTCTATTATAATTTCTCCCCTTATTATTAGCAAATAAATGTTAACATGAGGTAAGCCAATTATATCTATAAGAGTATTTTCCCCATTCTGAATCTAAGAAAACTTTTCCACAGCAGAGACTTATAAATATTTTGTTCGAGCCGACGATTCCTTAGATTCTAATCTTCTCCTCCAATAGTAGTTTATTCTGCATTGACAGGTATTTGAATTAATGATACGCTTTTTGCTAGAGAAGGGAGGTGAAAGAGTATCAAATAGTAGTTTTTAGCTCATTAAAGTAAGTAGATTTTAAAGTTTTAGGTTTCCGTTAAATTCGTTAGTATAGTGAAAATTAGTTTTTGTTGTATTAAGGAATAACTTAAGGAGGAAAACAATGAGAAAGGGTTTTGTTTACGTTTTAATGGTATTTCTTCTCGTTTTTGCAGCTTCAAGCATGGTAGTGGCTGCTGGCGAAAAGCTTACTGTGTGGGTGGGCGGACACGTAGTGGAAGAAGAAGACACTTGGAAAGAAATCATTTCTGACTTTACTAAACAAACCGGAATTGAAGTAGAATATCAGTTAATTGGATTCGAAGTGTATTACGATAAATTGGTCGCGGCTTATAGCGCTGGACAAGGACCAGATGTTTGTTTTGCTGATTTAGGAGGATGGGTACCAACTTTTGCTGCTCAAGGGTGGCTTGAGCCGTTAGATGATAGGTTAGCAACAAGTGATGCTACTGAGCAGATATGGCCTAACCTTTGGCCTACTGTTACTTACGAAGGCAAACGTTATGGTCTACCTTGGTATACTGACTGTCGGCTTTTACTTTATAATACAAAAATGTTCACTGACGCTGGTCTTGATCCTCAAAAACCCCCAGTAACCTGGGACGACCTTTTGGCTACTGCTCAAAAATTAACCGATGAATCCAAAAAAATATACGGCTATGGAGTAACAGGAGCAAAAAGCGAAACTGCTACTTTAGCCTATATGATTTATCTCTATGGAGCTGGTGGAGAATTTCTCACTGAAGATTATAGCAAAGCAGCCTTTAATACTCCTGAAGGTCTCGAAGCCCTTAAATTTTATACTGACCTCTTTGTTCAATACAAAGTCTCTCCTCCTGGAACTCTATCTTACACCGAAGACGATTATCGTACTATGATGGCGCAGAACAAAGTTGCTATGGCAATCGGTGGGCCTTGGTCATTCCCCTTAATTGAGATGGCCAATCCAGAGATAAAAGGAAACTATGCAGTGGCTATTCATCCTTATAAGGCTACACCGGCAAGCGTCTTAGGTGGTTGGGCATCAGTCATTTCCAAAACTTCTACTCAAAAAGATGCCGCTTGGAAGTTTGTAGACTTTATCACCAGTTACGATGTATGGATGAAATGGGTTGAAGAAAATGGTGGCCCTATGCCCACAAGGCAAGATGTATGTAAGGATGCTCCCACTTTCCAAGCAGATCCAAAGTGGCAAGTTATTTTTGAGACTTTCCCCTATGCTAAAGTGCGACCTCCTATTCCTCAGTATCCTCAAATTTCGGACCAAATTCAGACTATGATTCAAAATGTGTTATCCGGACAGGATACTGCTGAAAATGCCATCCAAAAAGCAGAAGAAGAAGTCAATAAACTTTTAGCTAAATAAAACTTTATCCTAACCCCAGGAAGATAGAAAAGTAGATTATCCCTGGGGTTAGGATAAACATTATAGAAAATACAATTATAATGAGTACTGCCACTAAAGATAAGTTAATATTAAATAAAAAAAATAGCTTAAGATATGATTTGACCAAAAATGCCTTTGCCTACCGAGCTATAATACCTTATGTTGTTTTCATATTAGTTTTAGTTGTCTACCCAGTAGTACAAAACATCATTATTAGCTTCCAAGCTAATGGCACATGGTCTCTTGCCAATTATTTAGATGTTCTTTTTGACCCCCTATTTCACCTGATCACAATAAATACTATCATCTGGACAGTAAGTTGTGTAGTTCTCGATTTATTAGTAGGTTTAGGTTTAGCCCTGTTATTAAATCAAGATATCAAAGGCGGAGCGGTTTTTCGAACCATAATTTTGGTTATTCCCTGGGCAACTCCGGATATTGTTGCCGCAGTGGCTTGGAAGTGGATGTACAATGATATGTACGGGGTATTAAACGATATTCTGATGAAACTCGGTATCATAGATGAGTATCTTCCCTGGTTAGCAGTTCCTAATTTAGCTAGACTTGCAGTAATAATTGCTAATGTATGGAAAGGATTTGCTGTCTCTGCCATGTTCTATCTGGCAGCTTTACAAACCGTTCCTCAGGAACTTTACGAAGCAGCAGCAATGGATGGAGCCAATTCTTGGCAGCGGTTTACTAAAGTGACTATCCCGGTTATTCGACCTTATATAATAACTACAGTAATGCTTACTATTATCTGGACTATTAATTATTTTCCACTCATTTTTACTATGACTAACGGTGGTCCGGCTAATGCCACCGATACCTTCGTAACCTATGCCTACCGTCTGGCTTTCCGATTTCTTGATTTTTCTCATTCTACTGCAGTTTCTAACTTAAACTTTATTATCGTTTTCACTGTAGCAATCATTTATACACTAAGTCTTGTCGGTAAAGAGGAATAAAAGTTTATGAAAAAAAAGAGCTGGGTAAAATTAATCGTCTATGTCGCTTTATTTATCATTTCAGGAATCATTGCTTTCCCTTTTATTTGGTTAATTATAACCGCTTTTAAAACTTACCCTGATATTTATGCTTATCCAATTTTATATTTTCCTCAAAATATCACTCTGGAGCACTTCAAATATGTGTTTGTTAATTTAGGATTTTCAAAGTATTTCCTTAACAGTCTCCTCTTAGGGGTAGGGACAGCAGCTCTTACCATATTGATTTCCATTCTTCCTGCTTATGCTACTATCAGATTTAATTTTTTCATGAAAAAACCAGTTTTGCTCTCCATTCTAATTTGCCAAATGTTTCCCCAGATTGTCTTCATTGTTCCTTTTTTCCTATTTCTAAAATATACTGGTTTAATCAACACCTTCTTAGGAACCATGGTAGTATATCTTCCTTTTACCACTCCCATTGCAGTGTGGATGATTCGCAACTTTTTTGCTGATATTCCTAAATCACTTGAGGAATCAGCTCTCATTGATGGCTGCAGTCGTTTTCAAGCTTTCTATAAAATCAGCCTACCTCTCGTTATCCCGGGTATCGCTTCAGTAGGAATTTATACTTTCATTTTTTCTTGGAGTGAACTAATGTTCTCTCTTTCTTATCTCACTTCTCCCAGTAAACAAACTGTCCCAGTTTTTCTCTCTCTCTTTATTGGCCAGTACCAAACCCGATGGGGTCCGCTTTTTGCTGGTTCAGTAGTAGCTTCTCTACCTCCTATGATTGTTTTTGGTTTTTTACAGAAATATTTCATTAAAGGATTAACCAGTGGAGCGGTTAAACAATAATAGAATAAAACTTCTCATCTCTTCCTGTTACAGTTTACAAGACTATTTAGGAATAACAAAAAGTAAAGAGACAGCTCAAGAGCTCTATATAGGTGTAACTTTTAAGCAAGAATTATGTTCTGTAAAAGTTGGGAATTTCCAAACAGCCTCATGGTATAATGACAAATAGCCATTATCACCATAACATAGTTTTAGAAAAGTCAAATATTAAAGGAGAAATTAGTGAGTAATCTATGGGTAGGAGATAATCTCTCCGATGTAAAAGTTAAAAATCGCTCTTTAGTGTTACGTCTTCTAAAGAAAAAGGGGCCTTTGTCTCGGATTGATTTAGCCCGTATCACTGGGCTTACCCAACCTACTATTACCAATATAGTCAATGATTTATTGTCATCTAATCTTTTACGAGAGGTGGGGATTTCTGACACCAAAGCAGGAAGAAAACCTATTCTCCTTTCGGTAAACGACCAGGCTTTTTATATCATTGCCATCAACTTTACCAGAAAAGGTTTTTCTATCGCTCTGTGTGATTTAGGTCCTAATATCCTTTTTCGTCGTGATTCTTCCTATAGTCTCTTAGAAAACACCGATATTGCTCTTTTAGAACTCCAAAAAGAATTCATCCATGTCTTAGAATATGCCACTCAATCTTTACGTCTCATCTTAGGGATTGGTATCAGTGTCCCTGGTCCTGTAAATGCTGAGTCTTGCACTATCTTAGCTCATCCTACTTTTTTAAAACACCGCTCTTTAGACTTAAGATGGTGTTTGAGAGAATATGACTTACCTATCTTTATGATGCCCGATGCTGATGCTGCTTGTCTCCATGAGATTTGGAGTGGAGAAGGGAGAGAAACACAAAATATGGTCTACTTTATGGTAGGAGAAGGAGTAGGAGCAGGGATTCTCTTGGAGGGAAAAATTTACCGGGGCTACCACCACCAAGGAGGAGAAATAGGACATACTAGCGTCAATCTTTTTGGTCCTCGCTGTGTATGTGGGAATTATGGTTGCTTAGAGAATTATTGCAGTATCCCTAATATATTGAAAAAAGCCCAAGAGATGGTATGGTTTGGAGAAAGTAGCTACTTAAAAGAAGTCTCCTCTCAAGAAGGGAGAATAGAATTTCGCCACCTCTTAGAAGGAGCCAAAAGGGGAGATGACATTTCCTTGCAGCTTCTCCATCAATTAGGTCAATATATGGGAGTGGGAGTGGTAAACTTAATCAATCTCTATGACCCCGAGATGGTAATCATAGGAGGAGAAGCTGCCTTAGCTCAGGAGTTTATCTCTGGAATAATTAATCAGGTATTAGAAGAAAGGCTACTTTATCGTGAATATGTAAATCCTCGTATCTCCTACTCCCGGTGGGGAAAAGATGTTACTCTCTTGGGAGCTGCTTCTATTGTTCTTGACCATTTCATTGCTGGAGAATTGGGAAGATTTTAGCTCCCTTTTTCCTGATGATCACCTGATTAGGGAGGCAAGCTATAAACCCTCCATTGTCAGGGATTTTTCCCATTTTCATGCAAGTTCCATCGGAGCAAGGAGAAGAAGAAACCCACACCTTTCCTCCTTTTATTTCTACTATCGTTTTGCCCAGCGGTCCTTGTAAAGCTATAGTTTCTTCCGTCTGGGGGGTAACTTCTACCTCTGTGGTTTGGCTAGAGGTTTCCAGCACAATAGTATATGTCTCTTCAGATAATCCATATTTTAACCCTACCAGCACCCCCGCTACAACAAACAGAGATAGAATCACCCACTCTATTTCTCTCTTCCCCACTTGTTTACCTCTAACCTACGAGAAAAAACCTCGGTAAAGTTCCTCTACTCGAGAAATAACAGTTTGCGCTGCAACACCCAATTTTTCTGCATACCATATCGCTCCTCCTGCTCCTACTCCTTCTTTGACAAATCCTCGCTCGTAATCCGCAAGCCCGGGAAAAGAAGAATGAGAAAAATCCAGAGGAGCAGAGTAGACATCTACCCCCAATTGTTGGGCTATTTCCCGGAAATGAGCACTTTTATCCTCCACCACATAGCGAGTAGTAGCTACAAGAAGGGGGCGTCTATAACCCTGATGGCGAAGCACTGCACTGGCTGCTAACATCTGAGTCCCTCCAGCTAAAACCACTTGACATTGCGGTCGAGCTCCCTCTACCAACCCTGCTACCACTGCTTGCATAGGGTCTCCACAAATTTCTATCGCCTTTAACCCTTTTCCTTTCAACGCCCCATAGCTAATACCGTGAAAGGAACTCGTCTCTTGCCACACTTGCTCCTTGAGAGAAACAGGATTGTGAGGAAAAGCGGAAGAAACCATTCCATTGTACCCTAAAGCTCGAAGAACACAGAGAGCTGAAGTAGTCCCTCCAGGTAAAGACTCAGCTATCACCAGATGGTCTTGGGTTTTAGAGAGTTCTTCTCCCAATCTTTTTCCTTTTTCCCAGAGAGAAAAAACCTCTGCTACTGCTTTCCCTTGACGAGGGTCTTTTCCGGGGGAAACAGAAGTTTCCAAGTAAGGAACAGTGGGAGGAAGAAAAGTTCCAGCTCGCACTACCAGTATAGGAAAGTGAGCTTCTAAGTAAGCTGCTCTACTTATGAGAGCAGGGGTAGGATGTCCTTCCGGGTCAACGGGAAGAGCATCTATAATCTGTGGCTTACCCATCCACAGCACTTCGGCATCAGCGGGAGCGGTATAAGCCACCATTTGAGGATTAGAACCGGCTGCTGAAAGTCCAGGAGTGGTTCCCAACTCCGTTCCAGAAATGATTAAAACAAACATAGCTACCTCCTTTAAAATAAAAGTATCTGTATAATTTAATCATTTCCGAAGAAAAAGAAAAGGCCTAAAGTGATAATATGCTTGTCTATCCTGTAAACGGCAATAATCAATAAGGGGGGCGAAGCCCCCCTTATAACCCCGAACTATAAAGGGGAGTACCCCTTTATAATCCCCCAAAAACAAAGGCAAAAAGAAGAAAATAAAAATACATAAAGAATAAATACTAACTGAGGAAGAAAAAACATACAGCCTACGGCGTAAACAAAAAAACAAAAAATAAAAGACAAAAGAAAAAAACACCGAGGGGAAATAATCCCGGCAATAGGGGGTAAACCCCCCAAAAGCAAAAAACATAAAAAGCAAAAACCCACCGAGGAAGACGCTCTTTCTTCCTCGGTGCAATGGGGAATTCTTTCCCTCTTGCCAACCCTTTCTTTTTGCCAGTGCAATAACCTTTTGTTACTCCTGAATGCCTCTATCAACCATGAGAGGACTTCGCCCCCCTTATAACCCCGAACTATAAAGGGGAGTGCCCCTTTATAATCCCCCAAAAACAAAAGGAAGAAGCAAAAAAATTAAAAGCTGAAAAGAAGAAGGACAACTGAGGAAGGAAAAGCATTTTCCTCAGTCTCACTCGAGTATTTGAGTATTTATAAAAACCCAAATACTCAAGTGAGCGCTTTCTTACGTTGTGCCTCTTTTTCTGTCATTGTTATCTGGTGTTCCGAAGGGGCATGAGGGTCTATCCTACATCTTTTCTTTCACAATAAGGTCCTGGTTTTTACAACCTCTATTTTCGAACTGAATAGTAGAGTGTTCGATCTGGAAATCATTCAGGAGGATTTTTTGTATTTCCTCTCGGAGCTGGTCAATTTCTTCCCAATTAGAGCAAGTAGTAATTACGTGGAATTCAGCACAATGCTCTGTTTCATTTAAAGACCACACATGAAGGTGATGGATGTTTTTCACTCCCGGCAAAGCTTCTAAACTCTTTTTCAAATTTTCCAAGTCTAAATGAGGAGGTGACCCTTGCATCAAGATATTAATCACTTCTCTGAACATCTTCCAGCTTCCTCGCAAAAGAAAAATCGATAGCCCTACACTAAGTAGAGGGTCAACAAATGACCATCCCCAATATCTAATAAATAGAGCTCCTATTATAACTACTATAGAGGAAAAGGTATCCGCAAGAAGGTGCCAAAAAGAACTACGAAGATTGAGATTTTTTCGAGAACCAGGAAAAAGGAAGAAAACAGAGAACAAATTCCCCAAAAGGCCTATTACCGCCACCCCCAGGAGGATGTTGGTTTCTATTGCCGAAGGAGAAAACAATCTGTGAATGGCCTCTACAAAAATGTAGATAAGAGTAGCAAAAATTAATAAAGAGTTAACAAAAGCAGCTAAAACTTCTGCTCTTCGATAACCATACGTTCTTTGAGGAGTTTCTTCTTTCCAAGAAAGACGGAGGGAAAAAAGACTTATAAACAGAGAAGTGGTATCTCCTAAGTTGTGCAAAGCATCAGAAAGAAGAGCTAAACTTCCTGACCATACTCCTCCTCCAATCTCTGCTAAGGATATGATAAGATTTAGGATTATAGCAATTACCAGAGCTTTTTCATTTTTCTGAATATCAAAAGATTTGTAATTTTCTTCCATAAAAATGGTAAATAATAAGGGGGCGCTGCCCCCTTATTATTCTACGTTGATTTCTTTTTCTCCTTTCCACAATCCATGAATATTGCAGTAGGAGGTGACAAAAATAGTTCCTGGCTGAGTGGTTTTAAAGGAAAAGCCCACTCGTGGTTCGGTATACACTGGCCCTTGATTCGCACCTTCGGTGCTTTCTCCGTGAGCGGTAAATTCAAAATGTCCTATCTCAAAAGGAAATTTTCCTTCCTTAGGTAGGAAATAAACTGCTATCCACCGGATATGGTGTTCAGTAGTGTTGGGATGAGGAATCTCTTTCCCTACACTGGCAGTGAAGTTAGCCAATTCTCCTTTTTTAACCGTATCCGGCCCTTCAATTACCGGCACATGTTTTTCCGATTTCCAATCAGCTGATTTAAAAAGGTCACCAAAATTAGCCATTTTATTGCCTCCTTTAGAAAGATTTAAATTTATCTCGAGAAGCTCCACAAATAGGGCATTTTTCTGGAGCTTCTCCTTCTGTGGTATAACCACAAACCGAACATATTTGAACGGTGCCCAAAGCTATATCTTTACCTGTTTCTGCAGCTTCTTTAGCTTTTTTGTACATTTGAGCATGGATTTTTTCTGCTTCTAATGCTCCATGAGTGGTTATCTCTGCTTCTTTTTCTCCCTGAAGTTTAGCCACAGCATTATAAGCAGGATACATTTCCTCTACTTCGAATGTTTCTCCAGCGATGGCCATATCTAAGTTCTTCACTGTGTCATTGATATTTCCTAATGCTCGATAGTGATTGGTAGCGTGGACTTCTTCAGCATAAGCAATGGCCTTAAAAAGGCGAGCAATATTAGGTTTTCCTTCTTTTTCTGCTACCTGAGAAAAAATTAGATACTTCATATGAGCTTGTGATTCACCAGCGTAGGCATTTTCCAGATTTGATTGGGTCATTTTGTGTTTAATAGACATAATCCAGTCCCCCTTTCAGAAAGGTTTTAAAAACTAAACTAAATTAATAATATTTTATTCCGCAGGAAGATACATTACAAACCGCCGGGTAAGAAGGACTAAAGCTTTCCCGCTCCTCTGGTCTTCACGACCAATTTCCTTTTACCCGGCTACTTTCCATTATACAATTTTTAATGCCTTTTAAAAACCCACCAGAGCCTAAAAATGAATAAAGATTGGGAAACACTTCTCGCTGTCTATGACTTTCCTGCTTCGAACTACTAACCCAGTGAATCCACTCGTGAGCCTCTCAGATTAAGAAAACAATACTTAGCATGACTTCCCGTCTCTTTCTCAGCGCTCAAGACGATGGAGAAGATTAGGAGGAGTTTCTCACCTCCTCTCCCTCCCTTAAAAATATTTTCTTTTAAGGGAATAATAATTTAACTTTGATTTTTAGTTGAGTTAACTCGAACAGTAGACACATATTTTATCAAAGTATAAAATAGTACAGGGGGAAGAAAATGAAGGTAAAATGTCCAGAATGTGGATTTGAGGATGAAGGCAAGTTTTGTAGCAATTGTGGAGCGCTACTTCCTCAGACAGAGTTTCCTCCGAAGCAAGAAACTCCCCAGGTTCCTTCAGAAGTTTCGTGGCTCAGTAAGTGTCCCGTGTGCAAATCAGGTCAACTATTACCAGTTGTTAAAAAGAAGCTCTTTGGTCTGGTTACCAGTGAAAATTTGGAGTGTGAAAATTGTGGCGCAACCTTTACTAGAAAGGGAGAACAATATGAACTTACTAAAGTTTGGGATGTTTCTAACCCCATCTGGCGGAATTATAAAAATCAGAGCCTCACAGAAAGAGATTGGAAAAATATAGCATACGGAAGTAAACCATACAGAGAACAGAGAGAAATAGATATGGAGTACTGGATGACTCAGCTTCAAGAAGGAAATGTTCCAGTGCATATTACAGGAGTAGAAACACCGATTATTTTGAAAAAGAATGAAAAACTTCAACTTGTTTTACCAAAGGTATCCTTGTTAGAACCTCGGGCAGTCAGAACCAGTGTCTATGGGGGGCCAGGATTTAGAGTAGCTAAAGGAGTTTATTTTAGAGTGGGAAGGACCAGGTCCGAATCTCACGAAGAGTTAAAACATATAGACCAGGGAGTTCTTACTTTGACGGACAAAAGATTTGTTTTCTCGGGTACTAAACGTAATATTAATGTTGACCTGCGAAAGATTGTGTCGATGGAACCTTATAGTGATGGAATAGCTCTCAGAGTAGAAAATAGACAAAAAACGCAGTATTTCACAGGTATTGACCAGGTTAAGATTGCTATCACCGTAGACGATAGAACATACCAAGAACAACTTTCGGGTTTGATATTGATGTATCTTATTGAGGGCTTGATAAAACAAATGGAGTAGTTTTGGTAAGTTTTACCGGGGTAAGAAAACACCATTTACAATCAAATTATAGTTAACCGCAAAATCCATTACAAATACTATAAAGGGGAGACCCCCTTTATAATCCCCCAAAAAGCAAAAAACCCAAAAAACAAAAACTACTGAGGAAGAAAGAACCTTCCTCGGTGGGGCAAGCCCCCTTATAATCCCTAAAAAGCAGACAGCCTACGGCGTAATACTTAAAGCAAATTAGATAAGAAAAAATCTTAATAATTACGCTGGAGAAAAGACCCCAGCGTAGCGACCTTGAGTTTTTGACTTTCGATATAATTTACTTTTTAAAGTTTTTAACATTTTAATCAGTTTTGCGGGATACTATAATTTTTATCTTCTAATGGGATTTTAAGAAGAGACGAGGATTATAATCCTCGCCTCCTGAGTAATTTAAGGTAGAATTTTATTGAACTGATACTGTTTCTAAACTCATTATTGATACTAATTTGGTAAATATTTCAGTATTATCAAAGTAGTCGTCAAATAGCTCAGCTCCTACTCCTTGAGCGAAGATGGCTACTGGGGCGCCGGTATGAGAGAAAGTTGTCCAGCTCAGACCAGCTTTTTGGTTTAAAATTTGAGTTAGGGTAACAGTAAGGGGGTCATAGCCACCATAGCTTTGAGGTGCTTCTCCTTGCATGCTCATTGCCAAAGCTTTTTCTAATTCTTCTCTTTCATAGTCAGTTAAAGCAACTCTCAGCTTGGCCTGTGCTTCTGCGTCTCCATTTTTAGCTTTCTCTTCCAGCTCGGCTTTCTCTGGAGCAGGAATATCCAGCAAACCAAAGTTTTCTTCTATTTGAAGCCAGAAATCTGAAAGATTTGCTTTCTCTTGAGGAGTGTTCTGGCTATATTGTTCTACCACTTTGCTGAATTCTAAGAAAGACATCTTCTGGTTCTGTAAAACTTCAGGATAGAGACTGTATGCTGTTGCAGCATAACCCAGGGTAAGTCCTCCGGTTTCATGGTCGGCAGTAACTACAATTAAAGTTTCTTCAGGATGTTGCTGATAAAATTTAATTGCTTCTTCTATCGCTTTACTAAAGGCTAAAACGTCATGTATAACGGTGGCAGCATCGTTAGCATGCGCTGCCCAGTCGATTTTTCCTCCTTCCACTAACATAAAGAAACCTTCGGGATTATCGAGAAGCTCAATGCCTTTGCGAGTAAAATCAGCTAAAGAAAGGTCATTTTCCTCCCGGTCAATTTCGTAAGGCATTGCCTGGTCTTCGTCTAAAACGGCGTTGATTGCTACCACTTTACCTGATTGAGGAGCTAATTTTTCAAAACCTTCTCGATTTCTTACCACAGTGTAGCCATTTTCAGCAAAGATTTCGAAAATATCTCGTTGGTCATCATTTTTACCCCGAGGTTGCAAAAACCCTCCTCCCCCGAAGTAATCAAAGTTACTCTGAGTTGCCTCTATAGCAATTTCATAAAAATTGTTGCGAGAAGCTTGATGAGCATAGCAACCAGCAGGAGTGGCGTGGTCTAAAGAAACGCTGGTTACCATTCCCACTTTCATCCCTGCTTCTTTTGCCATTTCGGCTACACTTACAAGAGGTGTAGATTTATCAGGTAACATATTAAGAACTCCACTATAGGTTTTCTCTCCAGTAAGAATAGCTGTTATAGCTGAGGCTGAATCGGTGATGTAGGAACCGTAATCAAAAGTAGAGACTAACCCCGCTGCTGAAAAAGAAGTAAAGGAAAGCTCTTTTAAACCTACATTTTTCTCCTCGAGAGCGTTAAGATAATCCTGAGTGACACTGAAGTGGTCTATACCCATTCCATCACCGATGAAGAGAAAAACATATTTGGCCGGCTCACCGTTGTATTCACTCAAAGATTCTTGAGCTCCGGCCCGTCCTCCCGAGAGGGAAAAGAGAAGCGCCACAATTAAAGGCAAAATCCACCAACTTCTTTTCATTCTACTACCTCCTGTTTTTTAGGATTTGTTCCCATTAAAACACCGGAGGTTTAAGCGAGAATTAAGATAAGTTTAAATTTTTTTAATAAAGATACAGTTTTCTCTTCTTTTCTTTTTTGCGGAGGGGGAAGCGAAAGGTTTCTATTAGAAAAATCCCCCCAGCTGAAGAAATATTGTGAACAGCTCTTCCCATTTCGGTTACTAATTCTCCCACTGCTATCTTCTTTTCTCCTTCCTCTTTAACTAAAGTCAAGCGATGAAGAGCATATAAGCCAATTAAGAAAGCAAAAAAGAACAGAAAGTCCCAGTGCTCAAAAGAGAGGGTTTCGAAATAGCGCTCGCCTGCAGGGCTTATCCAGCGGAGGGATAAAGATAGCTCTCGCTGAGCAAAAAAGTCAGCTAACTTTCCCCCTAAAAGAGGAGCAATACCCAGTGATAGAGAGTTAACCAGGTTATAAGTGGCTAGATACGGGGTGGCCTGCCCCCGAGGAGCTAATTTCATACCTATATTCCCGGTAGCTAAGAGAATACCGGCAGTGGAAACTCCCAGCAAAATGTAGATGATGGCCAGCAGAAGAAAGGTGAAAGCATGCTTTTCTGGTAAAGTGGTAAAAGTCCACAAAAAGATAGAAGCTAAAAATATGGGACTACTAACTAAAAGAACGGATTTATTGGAAAATCGGTCAGCAATGCTTCCCCACCACCGAAAGAATAGGATACTCACAACCTGACTTATAGTAGATAGGATGATAACCGTAATCATACTATATTCTAAGCGCCGTAAAAGGTAAACAGTGAAAAAAGGAGTGGCTAAGTTATAAGCAAAGTGCCAAGAACCAGAAAAAAAGAGTAGATTTCGGAAATTAAAGTCTTTAAAAGGAGAGAGAAATAGCTGAGCAAAGCCAATCGCTTTCTCTTCTCCTACCAAACGCGGTTCAGGAGGAAGGGTTAAATAGTAAAAACTGAAAAAACCAGCTACCACTCCTCCTAAAAAAAGAAGAGAATAGCCAGTGAGAGGGTCAAAAAAAGAGCGTTTCCAGAAATCCAGATAAAAGGCTCCTACAAGGCCTAGCGTTGCTCCTAAAGAATAAGAAAGAGCCATACGGCGGGAGAAAAAACTCCCTAAAATATTTTCAGGAATAAAATCTCGCATCCAGGAAGACCAACTACAAGAGACTAAGGAATTACAAGCCGAATGAAAGAGAATGGTTAGCGATAGAGCCGTAATCCTCCGGGGAGGAGAGAATAAAAAAGGAATGAGGGCAAAAAGCAAAAGAAAAATACGACTGGCAAATGCTCCTCCTGCTACAATCAGCTTTCTTCTACGGGTTTTTTCTACTAAAAAAGTAGCAGGAATCTGTATCAATTGAGTAAGAGCGGGAATGGCAGCTAAAACTCCGATGAAGAAATTGGAAGCCCCGAGAAGCAGGGCAAAGTCTACCAGAAAAGCTCCCCCGGTTAAAGTAGACATAGCTTGACTTGCTAAGCCATCTTTTACTACTGCCTGTAAACCTTTTTCGATTTCTTCTCCTTTGATATCATCTTGAGGACGAAATCTCCGAGAATAAAAACGGAAATAATGAAACAGATAAAAATGAGCTAATCTTTTTACTCGGTTTAATAGTCCAGTCTTCTTCAATCTTTTTTACCTCTCCGAGAGAAATTCCTGCTTATAGTTAACCGCAAAACTAATTATAATGACTATGAGGGGGGAAAATATCCCCCTCATAACCCCCTTCAAAAAATTAAAAGAAAAACAGAAAAAAAACAAAGACTACTGAGGGAGAAAACATCCCTCAGTGGGGTAACCCCCCTTATAACCCCCCCAAAGGCAAGAAACAAAGAAACAAAAGGCTAATAAAAAAATTATAGTATCCCTCAATATATAACAACCTTGAGTTTTTGACTTCCGGTGTAATTTACTTTTTAAAAGTTTTAATATTTTAACCAGTTTCACGGGATACTATAATATTACGGTCTTTCTTAAGAGATAGTTCCTCTTTATTATAGAGGGGAAATATAGTTGACCGAAAAACCTGGTTAAGCTTTTTGGCATTTTTTACCTTTGTAATTTTATGTTGTAGAAACTAAAAAAGATGTTTTCCTTCCTCATCAGTAATTTTTTACGTTTTGAAGGCTTTTCTTTAATCTTGCATGTAGGTTGTCTGAATAACAAAAACCCCGGCCAAAGATATGCCGGGGTAGTAAATAATCTAAACTCAGGACTTCTTATTACTTTTTAAAAGGCAGGCGAAAGCTTCCACTCTTATTTCCTAACTGGTCGCGTACAATTACTTCTAAAACATAGTCTCCTGGTCCAAGGTCAAAGTTGAATTTGAGGTCAAGGAAAGTTTCATAAACCGGTTTTTTGGTAATGTAGCGCATATTGCCGAAAGACTCTTGTCCTCCTAATAGATTACCGTCTTTATCATAGAGATTAAAGTCCAGAAGAAAATAAATATGATAGTTGCCGCTTTCTTCCTTAATGGTATAATTTTGCGGTTCAGCGTACACATAGATGGTCTCATCAGGAGCAAAAAAGTTAGAGGGCCTTTCTTTATACACCCCAAAACTGTATGGTTCTTCTTCCACAAAAAGACAATTTGCTATCTTAAGAGGGGCTTTATTCCACAATATAAAACGTGCTTCCTCTAAGATAGCTTGAGCTCCCTCGATGCTCCCCTCCTCCACAAGGCTAAGAGCTTTTTCCAATAGAGTTTTCTCGTCTTGAGCAAAAGCCCAGGAGGAAAAAAGGAGGAAAAAAGTTAAAATTAAAGGAAAAAATTTCTTCATCTTTTGGACCCCCTTCTTTTATATTTTCTGATATTATAGAAGAAAAGTAATAAAATAGAAATAAAATTCTGATAATCTTCCTCATCCTATTGTTTAGATTCCTGATAGAAACGTTCAGGAATGACGGTCGAACATTCAGGAATGACGCAAAGGGGTTATAAAGGGACAGCGCTCCTTATAGTAGTTAACTATAACGGATTTTTACGGTTAACTACAAAGAATCGAATCAGGTGGGATAGGAAAATTTCTTTTCTGCCCACTGGAGAATTCTAGTAGCCACATAGACCATCAACAGATAAATTATACCCACCACAGTAAAAGTTTCTGTAAAACGGAAACTTCGAGCAGCTATGATTTTCCCTGCTCCGGTTAGCTCTATACAGGTGAGCATATAAGCTAAAGAAGAATACTTGATGAGGTAAATTATTTCGTTTCCCACACCGGGGAGGGCTCGGCGAAAAGCCTGAGGGAGAATAATATAAAATACTGCTTGCCATTTGGTCATTCCCAAAGCTTGAGCAGCAATCATCTGGCCAGTTTTTACCGATTGGATAGCTCCCCTTATGTACTCCGAAGTATAAGCTCCATTACAGAGAATAAATCCTAAAACTGAAGCCCCAAAAGGGGAAAAAATAACTCCTAAAGAAGGAAGCCCAAAGTAAATTATAAATAATAAAAGAAGGAGAGGACAACCTTTGAAAAAAATGACATAGAGCCGACTAAGAGAAGAAAGAAGATAATTGCCATATACTCTTCCGATAGCCACCAGGATTCCAGTCAACAGTCCAAAAGGTACAGAGAACAGGATTAACTTTAAAGTAATTATCAATCCTTTTCCCAGCTCAGGAAGCAACTCCTGATAAATAAAAAGCAAGCTATCCATTTCTATTCAGCTCTCCGTATAGCTCAGAGATTCGGCTGAGGAATTTTTTAGTTCGTTCCTCCTGAGGGTGGAAGAAAATTTGGATTGGAGGACCACTTTCTAAAATTTTCCCTTCTTCCATAAATATAACTTCATCAGCCACGGAGGAAGCAAAACCCATCTCGTGAGTAACCACCACCATAGTCACTCCCTCTTTAGCTAAGTCTTTCATAACTTCCAGCACCTCTCCGGTTAATTCCGGGTCTAGAGCGGAGGTGGGCTCATCGAATAACATTACTTCAGGATCCATAGCTAAAGCTCGAGCAATAGAGACTCTCTGCGCTTGTCCTCCTGATAGCTCAGCAGGATAAAGATGTGCTTTATCTTTCATTCCTACTCGAGCTAATTCCTTTAGGGCTTTTTCTCGCGCTTCAGGCCGTTTCATTTTTTTAACTTTAAGGAGAGCAACCTCTACGTTTTCCAAAGCAGTAATATGGTCAAAAAGATAAAAATTCTGGAAAACCATACCTATTTTTTGACGAAAACGATTGATTTGAGAATGAGAATGGAGCACTTCTTCTCCATTGAGAAACACTCTTCCCTTATCAGGAATGATAAGCTGATTAATACATTTAAGAAGGGTGCTTTTCCCTGCACCTGAAGGACCAATTATAACCTTAGTTTCTCCCTTGTTTACAGTAAAAGACACTCCTTTGAGGATTTCTGTTTTTCCATAAGCCTTATAGATGTTTTCTACCACTAAAATGGGTGTAGCTTTTGTAGTATTCATTGAGTTTACATTTTCCTTCCTAAACCCGGGATATAGGTCTTCTTTTCTCCCCATTGAATAATTTGCATTCCTCCCCAATTGAGGAAGATAAAGATTAAAGCGCAGGTCAGATAAATAGGCATAGGTTGATAGGTCCTAGTAACCATCTGGCCTCCTCGGGTCAAAATCTCAGCCACTCCAATAGCGTAAGTTACTGAAGAATCAGTAAGGAGAATAGGATATTCGTTAGACCATCCCGGAAGTGCCAAACGTAGGGCTTGGGGTAAAATTATATTCCAAATAGCTTGATTTCTAGACATACCCACAGACAAAGCAGCCAACATCTGTCCTTCTCCTAGAGAAAGAATAGCTCCCCGAAAAATCTCCGTTTGATAAGCAGCACTCCTCAACCCCAGAGTTATAACTCCTATGGTAAAAGAAGAAAGATTCCATCCTAAAAGAGGAAAAATGCCAAAATAGAAAAGAAACAAAAGTACTAAATTAGGGAGGCCTCTCAGTATAAAAACAAACACCTGGATTATTTTTACTATTACCCGATTTCCATAGACTGTAGCTACCCCCATTGGCACCCCCAGTGCCAACCCTACCAGTAAAGAGAGAGCTACAAGTCCCAAAGTTACCGGTATCCCAGATATAATGTAAGGAAGAGATTCTAAGACAGCAGAGAGGCCCTCCACCTTTTTCCCTTTTTACTTCATCTCGTATTTTTTAATCAGTTCCTCCCAGTAAGGAGAACTCATCAATCTTTTCAATCCCTCATTAAGCAAAGCCTTGAGTTCAGTATCTTCTTTCCTCACCGCTATAGCGTATTCTTCTCCTGTAGAAATAACTCCAATCGTTTTCAATGGTTTTCCAGCTATAGCTTTGGCTATTACCGGTTCGTCCATAATCACTGTTTCTACTCGGCCATTGAGAAGGTCAGTTACTGCTAGAGGAAAATTGTCATAAAGTTTAAGTTTGTCTTCAGGGAGGATTCCCGGTTTTACTAAATTATCTTCTATCCACATAGCTGCTGAGCACCCTCTTTGCGTACCTATACTACATTTTCCAGCCAGGAAATCATCAAGAGTCCAGTTAGCTTCTTCTTTAGTGGCTACTGCCTGATTCACTACCCAATAAACGTCAGTAAAATCTACTTTCTCTTTGCGCTCTTCAGTAACCGTCATACCCGAATATATCATATCGATTTTTTTAGCGAGCAGGCTGGGAATTATCCCATCCCAGGCTATGGGAACAATTTTGACTTCAAATCCCATCTCTTGAGCAATCCACTTGATAGATTCTACATCAAACCCTGCCGGGTTGCCATTTTCATCAATATAACTAAAAGGATAATAATCACCATCAATTCCTACTATATAAGTTTTCTTCTCTTGCGCTCCTACCCCATTTACTATTCCTAACATCAAAACCAATAGAGTTAACAAAACCACTACTCCATACTTTTTCATTTTCATCCTCCCTTAAGGATTTTTCCTAATATTAAACAATGAACTATTTACTGTCAATCAGACATGCTTCAGAGGAGACACATATTCAAGCCATTTTAATCTCTACGTTATCTGCTACTCCTCCTAAAAGAGTATAAGTTCCAGGAAAATTCTGCAAGATAGAAGCGGGAACTAAAGTGTTCACTCGTCCATGTGCTGCTAAGCGAGCAATAAATCTTTGCCAACTTATTCCCCCTCCTAAATATCCGTCTAACCAGAAACTCCGATATTTAGCTCCCACAATTTGAGCCGGTCCTATAGTGTTGGCACAAGGAGGAACCCACGACCAATCTCCACTGAAAGAATGCAGAGCATTTTGCATAATGGTCATCGGATGAAGCTCTACCAATCGCGGTCCTGCTTTTTGAAAAGCCTGTAAGTCATCATCGAATTCAAATCCCAGATGAGCTTCCCAAAAAGCAATGTGTCCGCACCATCCCACTCCTCCATAGCAGCAATCTGCTCCTCCTAAATCTTCAATCATTCGAGCATAGTCAGGAAGAGCTTCTTTAGTGGGAAAGTGGATATTTTTCTCCGGAGGACGAAGGTGAGGGTCAATTAAGCTGAAGAAGTTATCCCACATAGCTTTTTGGAAAGAACCAGGCCAAGATAGAGGAGCAGTGTTTCCTTCTTCATCAGCATATTCATCCATATTGAAAGTGTAAAGATGGTCTAAAGGAATGTGGAGTTGGTTCACCATTCTAGCTAACAGTGTATACTGGGGGACTGGACCTACGGGAAGAATGAGAACCAGACTTTCTTTTTTCTCCCGAGCTTCCACTATCCGGGTGAAGATGTCCAGAGCGAACTGAAAATAGAATTCATCTTTTTCTTCAATTACCTGAATTTTGAAATCAGGATTGGGGTGATTAGTGATATCTTCTTTTTTAATTTTACGTACTCTTTCACACTCTGCCTTATCCTGAAAAGGGATAAACCGAGCCAAACGGTATTGAAAAGAGCTCATTTTAAAACCTCCTTTTTCTTTTAGTATACCCCAAAAGAGATAATCCTTCACTGCCGTGGCAGAATTTTCTTTATCTTTTTCTCGAGTTCTACTTCCAAGATTAGGTCAGAAATTGAGTCCCTACGATGAAAACTAAATAGAGATGTTGGTCTGATATGGTATTCCGCAAGCTGGCTAAACTGTTAAAACTCTAAAAAAGTAAATTACATCAGAAGTCAAAAATGGAAAATCGCCATACAGCAAGGGATGCTATAGCTTCTCCGGTAGTCTTTTATTTTTATTTCTTTAGTCTTGGTCTTTTTGGGGGTCATGAGGGGGCTTGCCCCTCATTGTCTCTTCGTCATTCTCGAAATCTTCAATCGGGAATCCATGCTTTTACTAATGGATGTTTTCTCCCATCAGTAGTCTTTGTTTTTTGTTTCAGCCTTTAGGGGGTTATAAGCTCAGCATTACCCATAAGTTTTTTCTGGACACCATAGAAGATTTTCAAAAACAGATAAATGGACAGAAAGGAATAACTACTAACTACCTAGGAGATTAAACTATATCCTCTAAACCCTGTAAGCCCAAACATATAAGTTCAAGAAAGA
>Ga0134101_1000319_pt1 | contig 57881 bp, 57 predicted proteins | sample 12_3_2metaG_FD_94446 | JGI IMG/M metagenome (GOLD analysis project Ga0134101, IMG submission 94446) | Switchgrass degrading microbial communities from high solid loading bioreactors in New Hampshire, USA - 12_48_3.3_201_A2 metaG | ecosystem: Engineered > Bioreactor > Semi-continuous > Anaerobic...
AATAGTATACGGTATGACCTGGATCTGCGTGTAAAAAAGCAGATGATCTATGATGACCATCTGCCAATAATACATATGCTACTTCATTTTACTTGGTTCAACCCCAACATTTGACGTAGAGCCCAAATAAAAGGCTGTCCCGTGGCTTTAACCGGGGACAGCCTTACAAGTCTCTTCTCACCTGAAATTCCTGTACCGCAGGTTTTTCCTCCTGGAAGAGGAATAGGAGGAATACCGCCTTCTCCTGCCCGATCTTCGTGAAAAGATCTTGATAATAATCCTTAAGACAATAAGGAACACGATGACGCCGCCGGCAATCTTGAGCCCCAGGATGAACCGCTCGTCGCTGACGATCTCCATGTACCTGTCGCGAATCTGGGCAAAGACGGTCTTTTCGATGGTGTTGTTGGCTACGATGTTGACCGTGCCCAGGGATTTACCCTTGTAGAAATATTCTATGGTGCCCAGTACCTGTCCCTTTTCGATGGGTGCCTTGAACGGCGTATTCAGCTTCTTTTCCCGGGTAAGCTCCTGGCTGAGCCTTTCACTGTCAAGGGGCAGGATATGCCGTATGCTTCCCTGGGTAATCATTTCGACCCTTTGCGCGTCAACGGCGTCCGCGACCTCTTCACGGCCTACATACTCCCCGTCCTTGACCACGTCCTGCACGCTGTAATTGGCAAATCCGTATTCCAGGAGTTTCTGGGACTCCTCGAACACCACGTTTGGGTTTTCCACGTCGGCTCCCAGGACCACGCTGATAAGCTCCATGCCTTCGGGATTGACCGCCGAAGCCACCAGGCACCGGCCGGCCGGGTCGGTGTAGCCCGTCTTGATGCCCGTAACCTTTGAATAATACTTGGACCGGGAAGTGAGCAGCCTGTTGGTGTAGGTCAGGTAACCGGCGTTCCAGTCCTCGCTCTTCCTGAAATTCGTATCCGGCATCGTGAACTCGGTTCTACCGACGATCTCGCGAAAAGCGTCGATTTTCATGGCCTCGCGGGCCATTATGGCCAGATCCCTGGCAGTGGTATAATGATCCGGATCTTCCAGGCCGCACGGATTGGTGAAATGGCTTCCCGTAAGCCCGAGCTCGGCGGCCCTCTGGTTCATGAGCCGCACAAAGCCATCGATGGTCCCGTCGGGCGAAACATTCTCCGCGATGATGAATCCCACCTCGTTGGCAGAGGTGATCATCATCAGTTCCAGCAGGCTCTTCAGCTTGATGATCTCGCCGGGTTTAATCCCTGCCGTGACATAGTTATATATATCCACGCTGTTGATCGCCGTCTGGGACGCGGTCATCTCGGTTTCAAGACCTGCCCGCTCCAGGGCGATCATGGCGGTGAGTATCTTGGTAGTGCTGGCCGGGGATCGCTTCTGGTCGGCATTCTTCTCGCAGAGCACCTCTCCCGTTTCCATGTCCACCAGGATAAAGGCCTCCGCTTTTATATCAGGAACTTCATCCGCAAAGGCAGGCAAACGGATTTGAAAAAAGACAAGGAAAGCAAGAAATAGGTATACTGCCGATAGCTTTCTCAAAACGAATCACTCCTGGGCCATCACCGATACCGATGGCATCTTTTGCATCCTGTTGTTCTTTCTGCAGGAAAAATGAGATCCCTTACCTTTATTATAGGTTAGGTTGCCCGCATACTCAAGGCATTAGGGGGATAAGTCAAGATTTTCCTTGAGCGGATGGTATGATTAATATATAATGGAATAAACAGGATGTGCAGCCTGAAACAGTAACCCGGTTTGGATGGAGATGACATGCGCATTCGGATAGGAAAGCTGGATTTTAAAATACCCTGGGAATACCTTGCCGCGATTCTTATTATACTTGTAGCCGTCGCGATAATGATTTTATGGATGGCAAAGCATGAACGGGGTGAAACCATAAGGGTAATGGTCACCGAAACTCCCGCGGCGGCCGGGAATACTTCCGCAGGTTCAAAGCCGCAAGATGATGACCGTTTCTATGATGTCCCCGATGCGGACGACGAGGAAAGCAGGCCGGGCAGGGAGCCTTCCGGGAGCCTTAAGGTGAACATCAATAAGGCCGGAATGGATGAACTCGTCGCCCTGCCGTATATCGGGGAAGTCAAGGCAAGGGCTATCATCGAGTACAGGGAAGAACACGGCCCCTTCAACTCCATCGAGGATCTTTTGAACGTCAAGGGGATCGGTCCGAAGACCCTGGAAAAGATCAGGGACTATATCGTTTTAGAATGATTTTAAAGTCCTTCATGATGTGGTATGCGGTCTGCAAGGACTTATATGAGACGTGCTGTTCAGTCTCGACTGACTCCGCAGGAGCAGTTGAAGTTGTATGCGAAATGCGCAGGTGGAGAGGGGAAAAAACAACCGGATGCTGTTTTTAGCCGGCAGGCGCACGGACGCGACGTTGCCGGCGGCCCCTCGGAACCAGGCATGAGCATGTACAACTTCCTGCGACGAGGACTGAAGGAGAGACTGAACAGCACGGCCATATCACGAACTAAAGCCGTGGGGACTAACCCCGTGGCTTTAACCACAGGAACCGTCCCCCTGGTTTGAACGCTTTGTTATACGGCTTGCAAGTCTCTTTGCCGCGAAATTAAGCGCGGCTATGATTATGACCAATACGGCCGCGGTTGCAAACGCGCCGCTAAAATCGGCCTCCTCCAGCGATGCCAGGTAAAGGTGCACCGAAAGGGTGCGGACGCTGGAGCTCAATATCCGCCCAGGCCGAGGTGTCCTGGGTACCGACCCGGCCGTGAAGATTACGGCCGCCGTTTCGCCGATAACTCTTCCCATCCCGAGGATGACGGACGTGAGAATGCCGGGGACAGCGCAAGGGAGAACAACTCGGATGATGGTATGGAGCTTCGAGGCTCCAAGGGCAAGGCTGGCCTCGCGGTAACCGGGGTCGACAGATCTGAGCGCCTCCTCGGAAGTCCTGATCACCAGGGGCAGGATCATGATGCTTAATGTCAGCGCGCCGGAAAGGACCGAGAATCCGAGCCCGAGGGCGTCCCTGAAGAAAATGTAGCCGAAAAGGCCGTAGATTATGGAAGGAATCCCTGAAAGGCTTTCGGCCGCGAACCGGATGACCCGGACCAGGAAACCCTGCCTTGCGTACTCGGTAAGGTAAATGGCCGCGCAGATACCAACGGGAACAGCGATTGCCATCGTGCAGGATATGAGGATAAGGGTCCCGACTATCATCGGGAGTATTCCGGTCCTGCCCTCATGTAGATTATACCCGCTTATGACAAAATCCAGGCTGATGCCCGGAAGACCCCGGGATATGACCCAGTACATGATACAGGCCAATAAAGCGGCGCCTGCCAGGGAAAAAAACCAGACTGCAATGGTCATAACCAGGTCCTTCGCCCTTCGCTTCAGGTTCATGAAACACCCTGCCTTTCTGCCGAACGCTTTATTACCGCGTGCAGGAAAAGGTTCAGGACAACGATGATAAAAAAGAGCACGGCGCCGATTCCGAAAAGCGCGGACCGGTGGAACGGGCCCGCATAGGACAAGTCCTTCGCTATGGCGGCGGTCATGGGGCATACCGCGTCCAGCAGCGAGCGCGGGATGCGGGGGATATTGCCGCATACCATGATAACCGCCATGGTCTCGCCGACTGCCCGCCCCATCCCGAGCACCACCGAGGCCGCGATGCCCGGCCTGGCCGCCGGAACTACCACCTTGAAGATGGTTTCCATCCTGGAAGCGCCCAAGGCCAGGGATCCCTCCCTGTACTCCTTGGGGATGGCACGCAGGGATGTCTCGGAGATGCTGGCGATCGTGGGAATGATCATAGCGGAAAGGATGATTATCATGGCCAGCAGGCTGTTTCCGGCAGGGCTTCCAAGGCGGGTTCTTATGAAGGGCACGATGACGGTAAGACCGAAGAATCCGTAAACGACCGATGGAATGCCCGCCAGGAGTTCCATGCATCCTTTAAGGAAACCTGCAATCCGTTTTGGCGCAAGTTCGGAAAGGAGGATGGCCGTGAAAAGGCCCGTCGGAACGCCCAGTACCATGGCTCCGGCCGTTCCCAGGAGGGAAGCCAGTATCATGGGCAGTATGCCGAACCGGGGATCCTCGGAGGCAGGCCTCCACTCGGTCCCGAGGACGAACCGGGATATGCCTATCTTTATAATGGGCGGAATTCCCGCCGCGAATATGTATACCGTTATCAGCACGACGGATATGACGCTGACCCAGGCGGAAAGCGAGAAAACAAGCTCCGCGGCCTCCTCGGGGCTTACGATGCCCTTTCTTGACCTTTGAGTGATCCTTATCATAAGCTTTCCCACCTATTTACGGCCGTTCCGCTTTCTTTCAACGGGTACGGCTTCCCGCCCGATGATTGCCTGACCTTCATCCGTGAACATGAAATCGATGAAATCCTGTATATAAGCGCCAGGGTAAGCCCTGGTCACAATCATGAGCGGGCGCCTTATTTCATAGCTGCCATTTGTGACGTTATCCGCGGAAGGCGCAATACCGTCGATGCTGATGGCCTTGACGCCTTTCCTAACGTAATTCAGGGATACGTAGCCTATGGCGTTTGGGTTCTGCGCCACGGCAATAAGCGTTTCGCCGGTCTTTGCGGCCTCCTGGTCGGCCCGCACCTCGTCCCGTATGCCGAGAAGCCCGTCGAAAGCCTCCCGTGTCCCCGAGGCCGGATCGCGGGTTATAACCACGATCGGGGCGCTTGGGCCGCCAACCTCAGACCAGTTGGTGATCTCTTTCTTGTATATACGCGCGACCTGGTCGCTGGTAAGGTCATGCACGCTGTTTGACGGATGTACTATGACCGCGATGGCGTCCCATGCGATATGGATGGCCTGGAGCCCCTGGTTGAGTTCCTCATCGCCAACCACCCTGGAAACCGCCCCGATGTCGGCCGTCCCGGAAATAACAGCCCGGATGCCCGCGCTTGATCCGCTTGCCGTGTATTCCACCGTTATATCGCTATGAGAGTCCATATACGCGTCAGCCATTTCCTGCATCATTTTCTGCATGGAAGTGGAACCTTCAATGGCGATCTTGACGGCAGGATCCCCGCGGCAGGACGCGATGAAGAAAGCCGCTGCCATAAGCAGTATTGGTATGATACGTTTTCTGCAACCTTCCACCGGAAACCTCTCCCGTGAACCGGCGCCGGAGACAGCCTGGATATACGGAGCCAGGACAGCCATGGGCGGCATGTTCGCTTTCGCATCTATAACAATACTTGGGGAAGAAGCGGAATATGACTGCAAGCAAGGGATATGCGCGGCATATGAGCCGGTTTTTCGCGCGGCGTTTTCCGGCATGCCGGCGAAAGGAAATGCCACACATGCGCCTTGCCTCGTGAAAGATGTACATTGACAAGCGCGCAAGGCATATGGTAACATGATGAATAACCGTTAAAGGCGTTGATGGGGACATGTCAGGCCGTACGAACGCCATAAGAGAGGGACGGCCGCCGGCTGAAAGCTGTCCCGGCATGTTCAGGTCCTGGTACCACCCCGGAGCCCGTGGGCTGAAAGGTAGCAAGTAAGCCCCCGCGTTGATCACGTTACAATCATTTGAGTGGCAGGTAAAAGCCTAGCGCTTTTTCCTGCAACCAGGGTGGAACCGTGTGGGCATAAAGCTCTCATCCTTGGATGGATGAGGGCTTTTTAATTTATATATATCGATAAATCAGCTTACCAAACCGGAGGGGATGAGCATAATGATCAATGTAACGCTGAAAGACGGAAGCAAGATACAGGTTGAAAAAGGAACGACGATACAGGATATCGCCAGGAGCATCAGCGAAGGGCTCGCGAGGGAAGCCGTGGCAGGCGAGATAAACGGCGAGGTGAAGGACCTGTTTACTCCTGTCACCGAGGATTGCAGCCTGAATATCCTCACCTTCGACAGCGAGGGAGGAAAACACACGTACTGGCATACCGCTTCCCATATCATGGCGCAGGCTGTAAAGCGCCTTTTCCCCGGCGTCAAGCTGGCTATCGGGCCCGCTATCGACAACGGCTTCTATTACGACTTCGATTACGAGAGGTCCTTTACACCTGAAGACCTGGAGGCCATAGAAGCGGAAATGAAGAAGATAATAAGCGAGGACCACAAGGTTGAACGCTTCGTGCTGCCCAGGGATAAAGCCCTCGAACTGATGAAGGACGAGCCGTACAAGGTGGAACTCATCAATGAACTGCCCGAGGACTCGGAGATATCCTTCTACAGGCAGGGCGACTTTACCGATTTGTGCGCCGGCCCCCATCTGCCGTCCACCGGGAAGGTAAAGGTCATCAAGCTCATGCAGCTTGCAGGGGCATACTGGCGCGGCAGCGAGAAGAACAAGATGCTCCAGAGGATTTACGGCACGGCTTACCCGAAGAAGAGCCAGCTGGACGAGTATCTCCATAAGCTTGAGGAGGCAAAGAAGCGCGACCACCGCAAGCTGGGCAGGGAACTGGATCTTTTCGACATCTATGAGGAAGGTCCGGGCTTCCCGTTCTTCATGCCCAAGGGAATGGTACTGAGAAACATCCTGGAAGACTATTGGCGCAAGGAGCATGTGAAGCGCGGTTACCAGGAGATCAAGACGCCTATGATGCTGACAAAGGAACTCTGGCTGCGTTCGGGCCACTGGGATAACTACAAGGACAATATGTATTTTGTTAACATCGAGGATGCGGAGTTCGCGGTAAAACCCATGAACTGCCCCGGCGGCATCCTGGTATTCAAACGCAAACTCCATTCCTACAGGGATCTCCCCCAGAGGATGGGCGAACTGGGCCTCGTGCACCGGCATGAGCTTTCCGGCACCCTGCACGGCCTGATGAGGGTTCGCTGCTTCACCCAGGACGATGCCCACATCTTCATGACGCCCGACCAGATAAAGGACGAAGTGATCGGCGTTATTGAGCTCATAGACGAGTTCTACAAGACTTTCGGGTTCAGGTACCATGTGGAGCTCTCAACACGCCCTGAAAAATCAATCGGTTCGGACGAGATGTGGGAGAAATCCACCGCGGCGCTGATGGAAGCATTGGAGGAGCGGGGAATAGAGTACAAGATCAACGAGGGCGACGGGGCCTTCTATGGGCCGAAGATCGACTTCCACCTCGAGGACTGCATCGGCCGCACCTGGCAGTGCGGGACCATACAGCTCGATATGAACATGCCCGAGCGCTTCGACCTGTACTATATCGGTCCCGACGGCGAAAAGCACAGGCCGGTCATGATCCACAGGGTGGTGTTCGGGAGCATCGAAAGGTTCATCGCCATCCTCACCGAGCACTTTGCCGGCGCGTTCCCGGTATGGCTGTCCCCGGTACAGGTGAAGATACTCACCATCGTCGAGAAGCATATCCCCTACGCCGAGCAGGTCAAGGCAAGGCTCGAGGAGAAGGGGATCCGTGTCGAACTGGACGGCCGCAATGAAAAGATAGGCTTCAAGATCCGTGAAGCGCAGCTGGAGAAGGTTCCGTACATGCTTGTCCTCGGCGACAAGGAAGCCGAGACCGGTAACGTGGCTGTCAGGTCCCGCAAGGAAGGCGATTTGGGTTCCATGCCGCTGGATGGGTTCATTGAAAAGATCCTGCACGAGGTTGAAACGAAAGCGCTGTAAATGCGATGAAGCGGGGAAGGTTCCCCGCTTTTCGTTTAATTGGGAGCCCGGCGAGGCCAAGCATGAGCATGTACAACTTCCTGTGACGAGGACTGAAGGAGGGACTGAACAGCACGGCAGGCATAGTGCGGCATTACAAGCAATTGCTTCATCGCGTTTCTCCCCGCAATGAAACAAGGGGGACGGATGGAGCGGGGAAATACTCATAAGATGTGTACCGGGCTTAGTAATGCTATAATATCTATATCCGAAAGACATGGAGTGATGACATGCCTTCACCCGGAAGCTACGGAACGAAGAAGGGGCCAGACAGCCAGAACAAGCTTTCCCTGGTCAGGGAGCAGCTCAAGCCCGGAAACCTCAAAAAGGTCTATCTCTTTTCAGGGAACGAACGTTTCCTGCTGGACTACTACGTGGACGAAATAGTTAAATACGCCCTGAAAGACGATAGAAGCGGCCTCAACCTTGTCCGGTTCGAGGGAAAGATCGACGTGGAAAAGCTGATTGACGCCTGCGACACGTACCCCGTCTTCGCGGACCGTAAGGTGGTGCTGGTTAAGAAGTCCAACCTGCTGGCCACGCGAAAAAGGGCCGCTCCAAGGCAGGACGGGGATGAGCCGGAGGAAGGGCCCGGGGAGGCAGACGAGCATCCCGATCTCATCGAGTCCGGTTCCGAGGGAAAGGACAGGGAAGCCCTCAGGCAGTACATTCCCGGGATGCCCGAAAGCACCTGCCTGATCATGGTGGAGGACAGCGTGGACAAGCGTTCCGGCCTCTACAAGGTTATTGAGGCCCACGGCCTTCATGTGCACCAGGACCACCTGGACGAAGATGAACTGGTCAAATGGGTGATCAAGGGCTTCAGGCAAAGCCGCAAGACCATCCATCCGGACGCGGCGGAGTACCTTGTCGCCATAGGCGATCCGGACATGTATTCCCTCAGGAATGAGATAATGAAAATAATACAGTATGTTGGGGAACGGGAAAAGGTAACCGTTGAGGATATAAGGGCCGTGGCCACGGCAACCGTAAAGAGCGTGATTTTCGACCTCATGGACGCCGTGGCGGCCAGGGACAGGGCAAAAGCGCTGGCCTACCTGGATGACATGCTGTACCTTAAAGAGACGGAACCGAAAATACTGGCCATGATATCGAAGCAGGCAGGAGAACTGCTCAAGGTCAGGTCTCTGATGGACCGGCATGTCCCGCCTTCAATGATCAGCCGTTATTTTCCCGGTAAACACCCATATGCCTTAAGAAAGCTCTGCGAACAGGCAGAAAAATCGGACGGCGCTTTTTTGGCCGGTTTCCTTAATAAATGCGCGGAATGCAACCGCGTGTGGAAGACCGGAAAAATGCCGGCCCGCCTTTCACTGGAGATGCTTTTCAACTACCTGTAGCTTCATAAACGGTAATGACCGCAGGCAATATACGGCGTTCGGGGGTCCGCATGAAACCGGAGATCAAGATATCGGTGCGTGGCCTGAATCTGTATTACGGCTCTTTCCACGCCCTGAAAAACATCAGCATGGATATCCGCCGGTGCGAGATAACCGCACTGATCGGCCCCTCGGGCTGCGGCAAGTCTACCTTTCTTAAAACCCTGAACAGGATGAACGACCTGGTTGATAACGTGAGGGTTACCGGCAGCGTTAAGCTTGACGGCCTCGAGATCCTCGGCGATATCGACGTAACTGACCTGAGAAGGCGCGTGGGGATGGTTTTTCAAAAGCCGAACCCCTTCCCGATGTCGGTCTACGACAACGTGGCCTTCGGCCCCAGGATTCACGGCATAAAAAAGAAGTCCGCGCTGGACGATATCGTAGAAGAAAGCCTGAGGGCAGCCGCCCTCTGGGATGAGGTGCGCGACAGGCTGCATAAAAGCGCGCTGGGGATTTCGGGCGGGCAGCAGCAGCGCCTCTGCATAGCACGGGCGCTGGCGACAAGGCCAGAGGTGCTCCTGATGGATGAACCCACCTCGGCCCTCGACCCCATATCGGCGGTGAAGATCGAGGAGCTCTGCGTCAGGCTGAAAAAGGACTACACCATAGTGATGGTAACCCATAACATGCAGCAGGCACGCCGCATTTCGGACAGGACAGCCTTCTTCCTGCTGGGAGAACTGGTCGAGTACGACGCTACTGGCAGGATATTCGCCAGCCCGAGGGATGAGAGGACCGGGCGGTATATCTCAGGGAAGTTCGGTTGAAGGTCATATTCAAGCATAAAACCTCTCGCTTCCGGTTCGCGTGGAGAGCAACGCCACGAAGCAATCCCGCGCTGCAACCGCTTTTTTTGACACTTTTGCATATTGCATTTTTGTTACATTAGGCTGTAAAATATACAAAAGCAGGTACGAAGAGGGTATAATTTTAGTGAGTTGCTTCTTGTTTTTCCTTCTGGAATTTTATCGGGGAAAATGGGCCAGGTGGGATTTTTTTATGGGCATCCATGAATTGGCGCTTGCCCATGCTGCGATCAGGACGCTTTGACGGAGGAGCAGAGGAGTGTCGGAACAAGGCATTTTTAGGGATATAATATCATATATAATGAATTTTCTCGATTTAAGCGGCCCGCTTGATATCATCCGAGTCCTTGTCGAGGTCTCCCTTGTGTCCTACATTGTCTACAAGATTATCCAACTGGTTCGTGAAACCCGAGCCATGCAGCTTGTAAAAGGAATTCTCATAATACTCATCCTGTCCAGGGTTTCTGAACTACTCGGACTCAGAACTGTCGCCTTCCTCATGCAGAGCGCGATCCAACTGTTCGGATTCGGTATGATCGTGATTTTCCAGCCCGAGCTCAGGCGCGCTCTCGAAAAGCTGGGCAGCAGCGGTTTCCAGGATATCCTGGTAAAAAAGGATGACGAGGAGCGCCTGAAGACCATCGCCGCGATAGAGTCCATTGTCAAGGCCTGCGCCTACTGCGCGGAAAACTATATCGGGGCCCTGATAGTCATAGAGAGGGATACCAAGATAGGCGATATTGTCAGCACGGGCACCAGGATGGACGCGGCCTTGTCCGAGGAACTCCTGGTGAACATATTCACGCCGAAAACACCTCTTCACGACGGCGCAGTGATCGTAAGGAACAACATAATAACCGCGGCGGCCTGTTATCTGCCCCTCACGCAGAATGCAGGCATTTCGAGGGATCTCGGCACGCGGCACCGTGCCGCGCTGGGCATAACCGAGGTTTCCGACGCCATCGCCATAGTCGTTTCCGAGGAATCAGGCAAGATATCCTATGCCCATAACGGGGGCCTCACGAGGAACCTGACTCCCGACATGCTGAGAAAGGCCTTGTCCAGGTTCCTTCTTGAAACCCGGAACGACAAGAGGCTCTTCTCCTTCAGGAAGGTGAAAAACAGTGAACAAGCTGATAGATAAATTGTTCGAGAGGGACGGCATCGTTAAGATCCTCTCGGTGTTCATCGCCCTTCTTATCTGGTTCGTTGTGCTGGACCAGGACAATCCGTTCACCGAAAGGATAATTACCGTTCCGTTGTCCAGCAACGTGGAAGTCCTTGAGGCCAAAAACCTGCAGATCGTGGGATCGGCCATCCCGGCCACCGTCGATGTCCGGATCAGGGGGCGGAGGAAGAGGCTGGAAAGCGTTTCAAGCGCCGATTTCAATGTCTTCCTCGATCTTTCGGAAGTCGAAGGCTCGGGAGTAAGGTTTGTCAACATAGGAACCCCCGAGTATACCGGGGATAAGGAAGTCATTATCGTGGGAACCATCCCGGCATCGGTAAGGCTCAATTTCGAAAGAATCACCGGGAAACAGTTCCCGGTTAACATCGAGTTCACCGGCAGTCTGCCTGAAGGGTACCAGGTAATCAACCAGAGGGTGGACCCCGGGATCATCCTAATTGAGGAAAAGGAGAGTATCCTTGCAAGGGTGGACAAGGTGGCGGCGATAGTCAGCCTGAACGATCTCAGCGTCACGAAGGAACTGGTGGTAAGGGTAACCGTCTTTGACATTGAAGGAAAGCCCATGACACAGTTTGCGGGCAAGTACCCTGCCATAATAAACTTCGACCTGGCCCGCAAGCTTCCGCTCATAACCTCGGTCAAGGGCGCACCCAAGGAAGGCTATTATTTCAAGGAAATCATACCCGACACCTCCAGCGTGCTGATCACGGGAACAAAGGATCTGCTGGATTCGCTTTCAAGGATCGAGGCCGAGGCTATCGACATCGAGGGAAGATCCGAAAGCTTCAAGGCAGAACTGAACCTGGTCGTGCCAAAAGGAGCGGCCCTGGCTGAAACGAAACTTCCAATCTCGGCACTGGTAGTCATAGAGCCGCTGGCAACGCGCACGATCAGCTTCCCCACGAACATGATATCCATTTATGACAGCGACACCTCGGGCGCATTCCAGTATTCGATCGCCCAGAGCGCCGTAAATATTTCCGTAGAGGCGCGCCCTGAGCTGCTGCAGGAGTTCAAGGCCACCGACATCAAGTGCAGCATCAGTGTCAGGGACCTGGGAGAAGGTGATCACCAGGTGCCGGTTACAGTCAGCCTGCCGTCGGGAATCACGCTTAAGGAGAGACCCACCGTAACCGTTACCATAACCGCTGTCGCCCAGGAAACGACGACAAAACCCGCTCCGACGCCCGAACCCACGCCCACACCTACACCCGAACCGAAGCCGGAGGGGTGACCAATATCGGGTCCATAAAATTTACGGAGGCATGGTCATGAAACATATCATTCTTAACACGACCGTACTGACCATGAATGACCGCGGGGAGATCCTGGAAAATACCGATGTGGTCATTGAAAACGGGATAATTTTGAAGATTGGCCAAAAGGACGGCAAAGACACGAGCCGGGCAAATATAATCGACGGAAGCGGAAAGCTCCTGATGCCAGGGCTTATCAACTGCCACTGCCATGTTCCCATGACGCTTCTTCGCAACTATGCCGATGACATGGATCTCCAGACATGGCTCTTTGACCACATCTTTCCCGTGGAGGACAGGCTGAACGCGGATGATGTTTACTGGGGCGCCCTTCTCGGGATCATGGAGATGCTGTCGACCGGCACAACCTGCTTTGCCGACATGTATTATTTCATGGACAGCATAGCGTCGGCAGTCGAGCATTCCGGAATAAGGGCCCAGCTTTCGAGGGGACAGACCTGCAATGAGCCGGGACCGGATTTCTCCGGCAACCTGGCCATGAAAGAGAGCGTGGATTTTGTAAGGAAATGGAACGGCGCCGCCGATGGCAGGATCACGACAGCCATGGCGCCCCATGCCATATATACATGTTCGCCGGCATATATCCGGGCCATCGCCGATAAGGCCGGAGAACTGGGAGTGCCCATACATGTGCACCTGGACGAAACGGCGCGGGAGCATGAGGATAGCCTGGTAACGCACGGCAAGACCCCCGCCGCCCACCTGTATGACCTTGGCCTTTTCGATCTCAAGACCATAGCGGCCCACTGTGTCTGGATAACCAGGGACGACATGGAACTCATGAAGGAAAAGGACGTTTCGGTAATCCACTGCCCCGCAAGCAACCTGAAGCTTGCCAGCGGGATCGCGCCGATCCCCGAGGCGGTCTCGGCCGGGCTCAACGTCTGCATAGGGACCGACGGCGCGTCAAGCAACAACAACCTGAACATGTGGGAGGACATGTACCTTGCATCCATCCTCCACAAGGGCAATACGAGGGATCCGAAGCTCATCACGGCCGCGGAGACGCTCAGGATGGCGACGGTCAACGGTGCAAAGGCGCTTGGGCTGCCCGACGTTGGATCAGTCCGGGAAGGCAATAAGGCCGACCTGATCCTGGTGGACCTGGAAAAACCGCATTTGAAGCCAATGCATAACATTTGCTCGGCGCTCGTGTACTCAGCCCAGGGTTCCGATGTGTGCATGACGATGGTGGACGGCCGCATCCTGTACCAGGACGGAGAGTTCAAAACGATTGACCGGGAAAAAGTCTATTACCACATCGAAAGGGTCTGCGAAAGGCTTTTCGGGTAATAAGGGAGAAAAGCATGCCATATCCGCCCCGGCCTGACGGCTTTAGCCTTCGCCTGCCGCAGGGGCTTTCGGAGCTACCACAATGGTGCTGTAATTTTCGTAGATGACCATTCCGGGCCTTGCCCCGGATGTTTTTTTTACGTGGCGGACGTATGTATAGTCCACTTCCGCCTTCGGAGCCGTGCGGGCCTTGCTGAACCATGCCGCGTATGCGGCCGCTTCTTCCAGTGTGCTTCCCGGAACCTGGCGCCCCCCGGTTTTTATGATCACGTGGGAGCCGGGATAATTCTTTACATGGAGCCAGATATCCTCATGCCTTGCTTCTTTCAGGGTCAGCCTGTCGTTCTGCTTGTTGTTCCGTCCTATGAAGATCTCGAACCCGTCGGAAGAAACCACCCTGATGGGAGACGACCCTGCCTGGCCGTCCCTGCGGCTTTTCCGCGGATAGGATTTAAGGTATCCCTGCTCGTACAGTTCCAGACGGATTTCATCAAGCTGGCCGCTGTTTTCGGCGCTTTCTATGGCAAGCATCACGCTCTCCAGCCACGACAGCTCCTTCTTCAGGCTTTCGATCTGGCCTGCGGCGTAATTGAAAGCTGTCCGGGCTTTCCCGTAACTCTTGAAATAGTGCTGAGCGTTTTCCTGCGGGCTTTTCTGCGGGTCCAGGGGAATCTCTTCGTACTCTTCGCCTTCGGCGTAATAATTGCGTATGCGGGCGCTGCTCATGCCTTTTTTCAGGCTGTATATGGAGGACGTGACAAGCTCGCCGAAAAGGCGCAGCCGCTCGTAATCCTTGTTTTCCTCGTAGGACTGGACATTGGCCGCCAGGCGTTTCTCGCATTTTTCAATCAGCTTTCCGACGGTCTTCATGAGTTCATGGGCCTTCTGGGAAAGGGCTTCCTTCTCGAGGCGCGAGGAATAATACTCGTCGACGGCCTGGCTGATAGTTCGGCAATACTTTTTGACAGGGTATTGGACCAGGTCCGTGATATGGAAATCTATGGCCTTCCCCGATGGATGGTCATATATTACGACGGGGGTAGGGCCGCAGCCAATAAGGCCGCGCATCATGCCGCGCAGCTCCTCGATGAGGCGGGTTGCCTCTCCGGTGGAAAGATCCGATGCCGGTTTTCTTTCATCCAGGGACGCGCGGGCGCATAATTCCCTGCACAGCACGGGGCTGAAACCCTGGAGCCTGTCCAGGAGATAGTTTTCAATCCTGCGGCCTGATTCCCTGAGGCCCTCCATGATGGATGCATATGTGTCCTCGCTCGAGGGGTCAAGCTTGTCCTGGGCAGGGGGAGAGATATAAGTCCTTGCGGGAAGGATTTCCCTGACCCTGTTGACCTGGCTGTCCACGTGCCGTATGGCATCGATTATCCGGTTGTCACTGTTCAGGAGTATGATATTGCTGTGCTTACCCATGATCTCGACGGCAAGCCTTTTTACATGCCTGTCTCCAAGTTCGTCGGCGGCCTCGGCTTCCATGAAGATCACGCGCTCGAAACCCGTGGTGTTAAAGCCCATGATCCTTGCCCCGGAAAGGTGCTTCCTGAGCACCATGCAGAAAACGGGGGGATTATCCGGGCTCTCGTATTGCTTTCCGGTGAGGTGTATACGGGGCGATGAAGCGTTGCTGGATATGAGCAGCCTGTGGTTCTCCCCGCCGGCCCGGACATGGAGGATTATCGTGTCCCGCGTTACCTGCTGAATCTTGCCGATCCTTCCGCCGATTAATACCCTGTTCAGTTCTTCCGCCATAAAATGAGCCAGTATACCGTCAAAAGGCATTATTCAATAACCTCCATAAGCCAATAGCACTATTCTAACAGACTTTATGTTTCACAAATCTTAATTTTATTTTACAAAATATATACAAAATGATATAATGTTCGAGAAATCCGGATGCCTTGACACAAGGAGGGGACAAGAATGGTTTTCAAACGCAGATCAGTGCTGATAGGCGTTTTAATTATGTCTATACTGCTTCTTATAGGCATCAACATTACCACTTTGCTAAAATAGTTATTGCCCGGCTTTGGATTCTGCCAGGCTTTGGACCAGGAGGTGTTCACTTTGGGATATGGTTATAGAAGACCAAGACCAGCGAACCAAACGGCAAGCAAGCTGCCAGCTGTCATCCTTCTTCTGGCAGTTGTTCTTTTCATCGCCGCCGACCTCTTGTTTGGGTTTGATTTCAACTGGGTCGACTATGTCATCGTCGGCATCATCGCCCTGTTCGGACTGAAGGGCTATCTGCGCGGTCTTATCAACACCGTGTTCAGCCTGGCAGGCTATTTGATCGGTATTATCTGCGCCTATGTTTTTTCTTCAAAACTGGCGCTCCTTGCCATGGAAAAGACGGGTCTCGGGGAAGCTATCGGAAACAGGATAAACAAGATCCTTCCGGCCATATCCCAACTGCCCGCCATGAGCTTTGGCGAGGGTCAATCAGCACTTGAATTCCTCGAGAAAAACCCGCAATTAAATACTGCCATATCCGAAAGCCCATTTTTAAAGCAGCTAATGGCCATCACCAACTCGGCGGCCGACACCGGAACTGCATATTCGGATAACGTCGTTACGCTGAATGATATGATCACCTTCACCATAATGAAGGTGCTCGCCCTGGTCGTCATATTCATCGTGGTCAAGCTGCTGGTGGTCCTGATCGGGAAGATCCTGACATCCGTCCTGAACATCAGCACCATAATGGGCACGGCCAACAGGACCGGCGGCATGGCGCTGGGGCTGGCCGCAGGCTTTATCGTTACATACCTGGTCTTTGCCGTTGTTATACCCTTCATAGGGTCGCTGGACATAATCAAGTTTCCGGAACCCTTCTCCGAATCCATTGTCATGAAATGGTTCGGCAACGTGATGGCGGGAATTTTGGGGTCCCGTTCCGGATGACAGCGGCGCAGCGGCAATTTTCGCATGCATGAAGTATCCGCCAATATGGACGCATAAGGATGTAGACAGAATATGACACGACAGGCCAAAGCCGACCTTGCCATACTCAGTATCACCGTGGTATGGGGGTCGTCATTCATACTGATGAAGAACATAACAGGGAACGTACCATATTATGCGTACCTGTTCCTCAGATTTTCCATAGCCGGGATCATCCTGGCTTTGATTTTTGCCGGGCAAATGAGAAAAATAACCCGCAAAACCCTGATCCAGGGAACCATAATCGGTTTAACCCTTTTTGGGGGAATGTCCCTGCAGTTTGCGGGCCTCAGCTTCACCAGCGCGTCAAATTCCGCCTTCATCACCGGCCTCAACGTCGTGATGGTGCCGGTTATCTCGGCGGTGTACCTGAAGAAAAAGCCGCCTTTCAGGGCCGTGATCGGGGTTATCCTTGCCACGGCCGGGTTGTTTTTATTAAGCGGGGGCTTTTCGGGGACATGGAATTTCGGCGATACGCTGACCCTGCTGTGCGCAGTATGCTTTGCGTTCCAGATCATATTTATAGACAAGTTCACGCAGGAATCGGACGCAAGGCAGCTTGCCGCAATCCAGATTATCTCGGCCGCCGTGATGTATGGCGTTCTCTGGGCCGGATACGGGCTTTTTGCCGAACCTGTGCCCGTTATCATAAACAGCCGGGTTATCCTGACCGCCCTGTATACCGGCGCCATGGGAACCGCTTTCGCCTTCGGCGTCCAGACCATAGCCCAGCAGTATACCACTCCGACGCGCACCGCGCTTATTATCACTTTCGAACCCGTATTCGGGGCGCTCTTCGCCATGGCAATACCCGGTCCGGATGGGACAACCGAAAGCCTGACACTCAATACCGGCCTGGGGTGCCTTCTGATTCTTTTGGGGATGCTCGTAACCGTGGTCCGGTTCAGGGACCTCTTGAAAAAAGCTTCCGAAAACCCTCCGATGTAACAAAACAGTAATCCTGACGCCTTTATGCGGTGCCTCCGTATGCCGATATTTTTATAGAGTGAAGTATCGGAATGGAGGCATCCAAAGTGCGTTTTATAAAAGCTTCAGCCGTCTTCGTCATGATCTTCTGCCTGGTCCTGTCCTGTCAGGCCGGGCCTGTTTCGCTTGCTGCAGGAGAAACGGAAGAGGCCGGCTATATCTACGGGGTTGTAAGGGATATCAACCCGTCCCTGGGGTACATCACCCTTTACAGTATTGATGGTTCTGGAATATCGCCCGATGCGCAGGACAACCTGACAAGGTACAGGACCTTCAGCTTTGCCTACAGCATCCCTGTGACGAGGGATGGACTTCCGGCAACGCTTGAAGATGTGCAGCCAGGCGATTATGCCTTTATCAGGCTGGATGAGGACGGGTATGTCGCCAGGCTTAGCGTGAGAAGCTACTACAATCCTCTGTACGGCAAGGTATACCTTATTGGGCCTGCCAGCCTGGTACTGAGGCTGGATGACGGTACCTACCGCAGCATCCCTGTTCCGCCCGATGTGCCGGTATACCGCAATAACCGGCCCGTGCCCCGCAGCGAGATCAGGGAAGGCGACCAGGTCAGGATGCTGGTGCAGGCAAGCGGTTCCAGCATACATGTGGCAAGCATAGACCTTATGAAGGATCCCAGGCCGGTTTCGGCCATTTACCGCGGAAACGTGGAGTACTATGATGATTTCAGCAATATACTGGTCTTGTCGGGTATCGAGGAGTTCGTTAACGGCAGGTGGGAATACTCGCCGGTAATGGGCATCAGGACTTTTGCCTACAGCCGTGAGTACAGGGACAGGCCCGCCGGCCGCATCTCAGGCAAGGCCTATATCGCCGTCCAGGAGGAATCTGACGGCACCGAAAGCATCGTGATGGCCGCCATAAGGCCGCAGCCCCAGTATGAAATGGTCCTGAGGGATAATATCCTTACCATCTCCAATACCCTCAAGATGCTGGAGCTTGAGAACTCTTCCCATGTGATCGGGTTCGATTCCGGCACCATAGCGGTCAAGGACGGCAGGCTTGTTGACATAAGCTCGCTGGATACGACGGATCCTGTGCAGTTGTCCGCGGGTAAACCCGCAGGCTCCGGAATACTCGTTGGCCAGGTGGTTGTCAGCAATACCCGGGCAGGGAAGGGAAGCCTGACCATATACAGGGGCAGGATAAAGCTTGTGGATCCCCTGAAATCATTTACGGTTGAGTCCTTTGCCGAGCTTTCGGGGTACAGGTGGTCCTTCAGCAACACCCCGAAGACATTCAGTATCGATCCCACCGTTACGAGGCTCATAACAAACAACGGAATCGGAAACATGCTTAACTTCGATGACAGCTTCATCAACCAGGCGGTATACATCGTTGAAGAAGGCGGAAAGACCCTGCTGGTCAGCACGGCGCCCTACGCCGACGTGCCGGTGAGGGGAAGGGTGTCAGCCGTTACCGGATCCGGGCTTATGCTGAGAGAGGTCATGGAATACGACCATGAAACCTATACCTGGAACGACGTACCCAACAGGGAAGTAGGCGTGCCGGCGGGAGCCGTTGTGATCAGGGACGGGCGCATAACCGACATATCCTCGGTCCGCCCGGGTGACAACCTGCGCATGGTGTGCAACAGCGCAAGCAATGAAGGCATCATAATCATCGTGGAATAATGAGTGGAGGGAAGCGGAATGAGAACGGGACTTATCAAGCGGATATGCTTTATTGTGGCAGCAACGGTTATTCTCATGGCGCCCGTTGAAGCCCTGGCCATTGAGGGAACCCTTGGCTATGAGGGCGGCATATCGGCCGTGAACGTCAACGAGGGTAACGAGTACTACTATACCGAGATGTGCTTCCTCTCCGGAAAACCCATATATCTTACCGGAACCCTCACCATCGACAAGCGGATGAGGAACAACATTGAAACCGCCACCTATACCTACAGGCTGGAGAATCCCGAGGAAGGCGCGACGTTAACCCGGGTGATCATTTACGAAACCACCTCTGAAACCAAGGCAAACGGGCAGATCACCGAATCCACGCGCCTTACCCGGCTGCCCACCGAGGTAATCACCATCGGGAACAACAGGTATAACCTGGTAGGTTATAATTTCTCAAGGTCGCTCATTACAGATCCCAAGCCGGCGCTTAACTACTACGCGGGGGAATTCGCGGGCAGGAAGACCTACGCGGTAAACGGGAACAGGGATAACACCATCACGGTAACGATATCGGGAAAAATGTACGCCTATGACCAGTACTGGAGTTCCACGCAGACACAGAAGGTGCAGTACATCCTGGAAGCCCGCATGCCGGGGGAAGGTTACCAGTGGGGAGGCTCTGCGGAGGTGACCGTGTCCACCACCACCCGCCAGCAGATCAAGTACTCGGCAAACGAGCCCTGGCAGATCAGCTTTGACGGGGGATACGTGAGGAGAACCTGGGAGGAGGCCATCCTGGATTACCATGCGAGGCTGCCCGAGATGGACAGCAGCAACAGGCCGACACCAGTTCTCAAGGACTACAGCGGCAGGACAAGCATTTCCACGCCCCCGGTCCTGGAGCGTCTAATGGTGCCAAATATAAAGCAGCTTAGCGGGCACTGGGCGCAGGAACCGGTCAGCATTCTCTTCGGCCTCGGGGTTATTCCCGGGACGGGGGAGAATTACAATATCAACAAGTACGTCACCCGCCGGGAGTTCATTGTCATGCTAATGCAGGCGGTAAGGGACATACCCGAGGATCCTAATTTGCGGGTCTCAACGCTGACCACTTCCAGGAACAGGAACAAGACCGTGGAAGAATCGCCGTTCCTGGATGTTTCGATAGATGATCCCGACTATCCTTTGATAAAGAAGGCATACGACAGGAAGATCGCGGTCGGGACCGGCTATTCCTATTTCAATCCTGACAAGTATATCACTTACGCTGAAGCCATAAAGATGATCGTGGGCGCCCTCGGGCTGGAAAACCTGGCCCCGTGGCCCCATGCCGTGACCCCGTACGTGGATAACGACAGCATACCTGCATATGCCAGGAACGCTGCCGCGGTAGCATACAGCCTGGGTATCTTCCAGGGCGACGAGAGAGGCTATTTCAACCCCTCGGGCTATATCACGAACGAGCAGGCTGCCAGGCTCTTTTACAACCTGATCCAGTACATGGGCGACGAACTGGTCAAGGACTACTCCGACAGGATGCTTTCATTCTAGGACCGATTCTCTTTGCCCTGGCGTTGTGCTAAAATGGAAATGCGGGGCCCTGGGTTCCTGGATGGCGGACCGTCAGGGTTCCCTTGCTTATGGGAGAGTTTTGAGCCGGAGGTTTTGAGAAGATGAAAAAACTAGCAGCAATACTTGTTATATGTGTCATGCTCCTTACACCGTTCTCCGCGGCAATGGCCATGGACTACGGTGATTACCTGAATAGCATGTTAGAGTTCATGCAGGATATGTACTACCAGGACATGAATGACGAGGAAGCCTTGATGGCGGCCTTGAAGGGCATGTTCAAGGGCCTTGACCCATACAGCGACTTTTATGACAACCAGGAAACCCAGAGGTTCAACGAGAACCTGGAAGGAACCTTCAGCGGGATAGGGGTTGCCATTGAACAATGCCCTGAGGGTGTCCTGGTGGTAAAGGTTTATGAAGAGTCTCCGGCTGAAAAGGCAGGGCTTTGGGAAGGAGATATCATCCTGGCAGTTGACAGCGTGCCCACGGCTGGCAAGGATACCGAAACCGTAGCTTCCGAAATAAAGGGTCCGGAAGGCACAACGGTCACGCTGACCATACAGCGCCAGTCGGAAAAGATGGATATAGCCATCAAGAGAGGGATCGTCGTTATCAGCCCGGTGACCTGGAGAAAAGAGGGAGACATAGCATACATCTGTATCGAATCCTTCAACAGCAATACCGGCAAAAAGTTCGGCGAGGTTATGGATGAGATAGGCCGACTGGGGATAACAAAAATACTGCTGGATTTGCGGAATAACCCCGGCGGCTACGTGGACGAGGCCGTGGACGTTGCCCGGCGGCTGGTCCCCAGGGGCCTGATCACCAGGCTCGATTTCAAGTCCGAAAGGCTTGGAGACCAGGATTACTATTCGTATCTCGCAAATTCGCCCTACCTTGTGGCTGTTCTTGTTAACGGCAATACGGCAAGCGCCGCCGAGATACTGGCCGGGGCCATACAGGACTCGGGAAAGGGCGTTCTCGTTGGACAGAATACTTTTGGCAAGGGCGTTGTCCAGAACATGTTCGCCGTCCTTACCCCGGAGGCCTATGCCAAGTACAGCAAGCAGTACGGGATAGGATATGTAACCGAGATCGAATGGCTGGTCTATCACGGAGTGTTCCTTTCACCCAATGATATCCTGGGCACCATAAAGATAACCACCGGCCACTACCTTACCCGTAACGGAAGACAAATCCACGGAGTCGGGCTTGCGCCCGATGTCGAGGTCGAGGACAGGACCCTGGCCAACGGGATAGATCTTGTGCAGGTAAGCCGCCTGGCAAACAGCGAAACCCTGACCGTGAATGATTATGGAATCGACGTTTACCAGGCCGAAAGGATACTGAAGGCAGCAGGGTATTTCGAGGGCATTCCCGACAGGAAGCTGGATGAAGAAACACAGGCTGCCGTAAAGAAATTCCAGTCCGATAAAAAAATACGGGTAACCGGGAATATCGACACCGCTACGAGGGATAAGCTGAACGAACTTCTTGACGAGTTGAGGAAACAGTACGACCCTCAATACGTCAAGGGCATGGAAATACTCAGGATGTTTTAAGACTTGTACATAGACAGAGAAAACAGGCGTGGCCTTTTTGCCATGGCCGAAGAACAAAGGAGAACGCATAGCCCATGCAGGAAGCAAAGGAAGCGCCACAGTACAGGTTCCACCTGCAAAGGTTCCTGGTCTTTGTTATCCTGGTGCTGGCGGTTATAGGTGTCGCGCTGTACTCTTTTTTCCGGATAAATCCCCTGGACATCTTCAGGGCGGGCTTCAGCGGCACCTATGAACAGGTGCTCGGCGCGATGGAAGAAACAAATCAGAAAGTGATTGAAATCCCGACTGACGGTATGCCGGAGCAGACAAGCCATGCCGTCTTGTCGGACAATATAATCGTCGGGTCGGCCAACTCCGTCAAATGCTTCGACAAGAACGGCAACCAGCTCTGGCATGTGCCTGTAAGCCTAAAGAAGCCCCTTGTCCAGACCCAGGGCAGCGACGTCCTGGTCGCGGACATAGGCGGAAGGTATTTCGGCGTCATACGGGACGGAATGATCCTGTGGGACAGGACGCTGGATGTGGATATCGTCAATGCCGGCATCTATGAAAACTGGGTCCTTGTAATCACCAGGAGCAACCAGGCCGGGTACAGGAGGATCATACACGCGTTTTCCCGCGAAGGGCAGAGCATAGTGTACAGGAACGTGTCCGACTATTATCCCTTCGCGATTTACCATTATCCACGTTTTGACCATACGGCATTCATCGTCTGCGGCATCGATGCCCGGAGCCTTGAGACCACATCGCTTTTTGAATTCCTCGACCTTTCCATGAACCAGAGGGGAAGCATAAGGGACAGCCAGGGCAGGGAGGACCTGTTTGCCGGGGCCCTGCCGTTCTCCGGCGAAAGGCTGCTCCTTTATGGCGAGAAAGACCTGATTTGCGTTGGCAAGGACCTGGGCAGGATCTGGCACGTGGACCTCGGGAACGATTTTCTGACCTCATGCGGCATAACACCGGACGATATAACCGTGGCCGCCGTATTGGACGGCGAGATCCTGAACAGGGAGAAGCGCACGCTGACCAGGCTCAAGGCCATCGATAGCAAGGGATCGGTCCAGGAGTGGCTCGTCCTTGACGCCGAGGTAACACAGATCAGGGCCAAGGGCCGCACCATCGCATGCGCGGCCGGTTCCGAGGTCTATTTCCTCAACGGCAGCGGAGAGGTAATAGATGTCTATACTTCGCTGTCAAAGGTTGACAGCGTCTGTCTTGCCAGCGAAAGCCTGGCTTACGTGTCAAGCGGGGGCAAACTGACGGCGGTCCGGATAAATGTGCCCAAGAAATTCCTGGGCATATTCTGACAAGGTTTCTTTACCTGTTCTCCCAGAATTGCCTGACACAGCCCGTAAGATCGATCCCTGCGGATGTCCGGGGGATGGGATGCCATTCGTCGGGAAGCAGCCGCAGGTATTCGGCATACCCGAAGCGTGAATCTATAAGCAGCAGGGCTCCCCTGTCGGTTTCCGACCGTATTAGCCGGCCGGACGCCTGCAGCACCCGGTTGATGCCGGGATAGGTGTAGGCGTAAGAAAATCCGCTGCCCATCTTTTCATCGTAATAACCGCGCATGATCTCCTGTTCCGGGCATACCTGGGGAAGCCCCACGCCGACGATTACAACGCCGGTCAGTCGGTCCCCCACAAGGTCGATCCCTTCGCCGAAAATGCCGCCCATAACGCAGAAACCTATGCGGGTTATGTCCCCGAATGTATCAAACTCGCCCAGGAAGGCATTCCTCGAGGACAGATCCATGTCCTTCTCCTGGCATAGAATCCTGAAATCGCCCCCCAGGGTTTCAAAAATCTCAAGGACATCGGCCATGTACTTGTAGGACGGGAAAAAGACCATGTAATTGCCTTTATGTCCGCTGACCCATTGATGAATGGCACGGGCGACGCGTTCCAGGTACCTGTCCCTGCAGCGGAAACGGGTTTCCACGCAGTCCTCAATTATCACGAGCAGGTTCTCCCTCGGGAAGGGAGAGGGAAGCCTTAAGGTAGCGTCCTCCCTCCTGCCGCCCAGGATATCGCGGAAATACGACAGCGGCGATAGGGTAGCCGAGAACAGGATCGTCGAGCGTGCCGTGTCCATGACCTTGTCCAGCATGACGCCCGGATCCAGGCACAGCAGGGTCAGCTTAAGCTCGCGGCCTTCGCCGGTAATCATCGTCCGGTACTCGGAGGAAAACAGTTCCGAGATGTTCTTGAAATGCAGAAGATCAAAGAACAGGGTGATCAGGTCTTCTGTATACTCCTCCTCATCATCGCCGCGGGTCAGCATCCAGTGCTCGGTTTCGCTGATGAAACCTGCTAAGGGGCCTGTGATGGAATCGGGGAAATCCCGTGAAACATAATAGTAAACACCCCCGGCCTCGGTCATCTCTTCCGACGTTTTCTTTTCCAGGGAGGAAAGGGTTTTGCTGATGCCGCGCAGGGCCTTGTGCACCGATGGAAGATCCTTCTTGACCTTCCGGGCCATATCGAGGATCTCCTTTTTATCTATTGAGGCCGAGTACATCTCCCGGGCGCGGTCGAAAAGGTTATGCGCCTCATCGACAAGTATAAGCGTGTCTTCACGGGTTTTCTGCTGGAAAAAACGTTTCAGGCTTACCCTGGGGTCAAATACATAGTTGTAATCGCAGATGACAAGGTCGCAGTGAAGGGCGATATCGAGGCTCAGCTCGAAAGGACAGAGGCTGTGTTTCATGGCCGTCGCGGTTATATTGTCCCTGTTGTACACGTCTGTCTTCTTTATAAGTTCCTTAACGGCCTTTTTTGACCGTTGGGCATAGCCCTGGATATATACGCATTTGTCCGGGTTGCAGTCCCGGATCAGGTGGGGGCATATCCTGTCCTTGGCGGTAAGCGTCAGGACCCTGAGGCGAAGGCCTTGAAGGGACAGGAGCCTGTAGGCGTTTTCAGCAACGGCCTGGGTGGTGTTTTTTGCCGTGAGGTAAAAGATTCGTTCGATGGTGCCTTCGGCAAGCGACTTGATGGCGGGATACAGCACTCCCATGGTCTTGCCGGTCCCTGTAGGGGCCTGGGCAAACAGGCGCTTGCCATCCTGGATGCACTTGTACGTATTATATGCCAGGAGCCGCTGCCCTTCCCGGTAGGCCGGGAACGGGAATTCCAGGGACCTTATGGACAGGTTGCGTATATCCCGCCATTGCTCCTGGGCCAGGGCCCATGCCGCGAATGGATGGACCAGGTTCTTGACGAATTTCTTAAGAGTATCAAGTGAAAAAGACCGGTCAAAGCTCTTTTCCTGCCCGCTGGGTCGATGAAAGTATGTGAGTCGGACAGTGATCCTGTCAATGTTTTTGCTGGCAGCATATATAAACGCATAGCATTTGCCCTGGGCCCAATGAGCCTCGCTGAAATCCTCGTGGATCTCCGAGAGAGGTGTGGAGGTGGTTTTTATCTCGTGGATTATGGTTTCATCTCCCAGTTCCCAAACGCCGTCGGCCCGTCCGCTGATTTCCACTATGCATTTCTTTGTTTCATAGAGATAGGAAAGGTATACCTCGGACTGGTAGGCGCCCTCGGTCCTGTGCCGGCCCTGTATTTCTGCGTGGACCTGGGAGCCTTTCTGGAGGTGGATATAGGTAGTGAAAGACCAGGTGGTGTCGTCCGGGATCGAAAAAGCCACAAGGTTCCTGACCGAAACCTTGAATACTTTCAGGTCTTCCTGTTTTTCCAGGCTCGATCCTTCGGCCTTGGGCGTGGGATCCGCTTCGGTATTCTTCCTGGCTTTCTTCCTTCGCGCCAACTGGATTTCTTCCTTTCCGGGAACATATGTTCATCTTTATTCTACATGATAGGTAATACCACGGCAAGGTGAGGGCATTTTTGAAAAATAGGCAGGGTTGTTTACAAGAAGGATAGCAAGTGGTATTATATATGATACCATGATTAATATGGTATCGTATATGGTATCAGTTTGAATAAGTTGAGGTATTATGGGTAACAATACCGGGGGAAAAGCTAATGGGTCATTACCAAAAGCTGTACCGCAAGATAAAAAACAATCCAAAAAACGTAAGGTTCGAAGAGATTGACAAACTATTGGTAAATGCCGGCGGGTTTGTGAGAAGAAACAAAAGTAGTAGTCACTATTTTTATTCTCATCCAGATTTAAATGGAATAGATGACTATGTTAATATTCCATATAATAAACCTATTAAAGAGTGTTATATCAAAAAAGCGATAGAGAAATTCGAATTGGCAAATCCACACTTTTTAAATCATGAGGATAAGTAGAGGGGTATGGAGGTATTTTTATGAAACGGTTTGATGTATTGGATTACAAAATTGAGATCAGTAGGGGCGATAATGGCGACTATATTGCCAGGATTCCTAGGTTGGGATGTATAGCTGACGGAAAGACCATTAACGATGCAATAAACGAACTGAAAGAAGTTGCTGAAGTTTACTTGAGGTTAGCCGAAGAAGACGGGAAGAAAATTCCTCTGCCAGAAAAATATGAGGAATCAGATTATAGCGGTAAGTTTACTTTGAGAATGCCTAAATCATTGCACAAAATGATAGCAGAGCAAGCTGAAAAGGAAGAATGCAGCATAAACCAGTTGATCATTACGTATATTTCAATGGGATTAGGTAACGAGTTTGGTAAAAAACAAGTATCAATTAGTTTTGACGGTTTTAACGACATCTATCAGGCGTTAGTACAAAAAACATGGAGAGATATCCCTATTAAAGATAGTGAAGTATTATTTGATACAAGAGATTTCTATTCAAGGATATAGACAATATTATTATTGCATAGAAAAGGATGAGAATATATGAATAACAGGAATTTCTTATCAAAGATCGCCAAAAGGGAATTTCGCTTGACAAAGATTTTAGCTGATAGGGTTGATAATATACCCAAAAATACAAATGTTAAAATAAACCAAGAAGTAACATGTGAAGTTTTAGAAAGGAACAAAGATGGTTTTACTGCAAAAGTAAATGTTAAGGTGTTTATCGATCCTGAAGATTTGTTCTCAATGGAAATAGAACATGAAATGAGAGTTGTGTTTAATGAAGAAGTGGCTGACGAAGAAATAGATAATTATATTAATGATATAATTGCACCGCTTGGACCAGAGGTTAGCTACATCATTGCTTCAATAACTAAAAAAATGTTTGGAACGCATATGATACTACCACCAGTAATAAAAGTAGAGAAGATAGAAGAGGACAAATAATAAAAAAGATTTAGGATCACCTTAAGTGTATAGTTTATTCTTCAGTATCAAATTAGATGCTGCGGTCAAACTCAATAATGCATTATAATAGAAAAGCCTTGAAACAAAATGTCTTCAAGGCTTTTGTCTGGCAGGGGAGACAGGACTTGAACCCGCGGCCCGCGGTTTTGGAGACCGCTGCTCTACCAACTGAGCTACTCCCCTATGAATTCGACGAATACCAGTATACAATGAAGATACGGCATTGTCAATATACCGATTGCAGGCCGTTTCCTGCCGCTGGTCCACGATCGTGCTTCCATGCATCAGGGTTTATTCAGGATTCGGCGGTGGCTGCTGTCTCGGCCAAGGCTTGCTCTATGGCGCGGGAAAGCTGGTCCGGGCATGATGTCTTTTTATGCCCGCAACGGATGCCTTTTATCAGATCGGCGACCTCCCTGGCGTTACGGCCCTCTGCCAGCCTGGATATGCCCTGGGTGTTTCCATTGCAGCCGCCCAGGAACTCCACATTCCTGATAATGCCTTCTTCTATGTCAAAGGCTACCTGCACCGAGCATGTTCCCTTGTTCTTGAATGTGTATCTCATGACTAACCCCTCATTCCTGCCTGATTCTTTTCTTGTCCAGCCGCGCGATGAGCTTGTTAATGGGAACGCCCATGCTGTGGAAGCGCATTTCGTACTCGGTAGGGATATTGCCTTCCAGGAGATCGCTGTTATATAGATCATAGGTGCTGGCGACGATCTCGAAGGCCGAATCCTGCAGCTGCTCAAGAGTGTATTCGAAGAAATCGCGGTTGTCGGTCTTGAACTCCAAGATAGCGCCATCCTTCAGGATCCTCTCGTAGATCCTCAGGTACTTGGGCGATGTAAGCCGCCTCTTGGCGTGCCTCTTCTTGGGCCACGGGTCGGAGAAGTTAAGGTAAAGCCTGCCGATTTCATCTTCCCGCAGGAAATCTTCAAGATGCTCGGCGTCAACGCTGGTCACGGCCAGGTTGCGAAGGCCCGTTTCGGGTATCTTTCGCAGCATCTTCAGAGCTATGGTAGCGCACCGCTCAACGGCGATGTAATTTATCCCCGGGTTCTTCTGGGCCAGCGCTATTATGAATTCACCCTTGCCGGAGCCGATCTCCAGCTGGATCTCGTTGTAATTCCCGAAATAGGATGACCACCGTTCCTTGAAAATGCCCGGTTCCGGAACGTAATTGCTGAAGGTTGGCAGCATCTCCCTTGCGTTGGGAATATTCCGAAGTCTCATGCGACACCTCGCCATCTTTTATGATTCAATAAATGATTATAAGGCATGGGCACCGTTAAGTAAACCCGGGGTTATTTTGTCAGCCGGCCCGATGATCCCTACGTGTGATAAGGATTCTTGAAATACTGGGCCACCTTTCCTTTTTGACGGCCCGGTAAAGGCAGAACGCGCTTAAAAGAGATGTTGCCTGGGATAACAGGAGATCGGTCATGGTATCGATGAGGCCTATGTCGATCTCTCCGTTGTCCAGTAGGATATCATTCAAATGGTTTGTCCCGAAGAGGGAATCGCTGAAAAATTCGATATACTCCCATAAAAGACCCACGCCCGAAGCGAAAAGAACCATGAAAACAAATATAAGCCCGGGTGACAGGGTTTTAAGGGACAAGGGATTCCTGTTAAGGATATTGATTAGCGACAGGGCAAGCGCAGGCGTTATAAGGCCTGATACCAGGTGGATGAAGCTGTCCCATCCGTCAAACCTGTTATAGAATGACAGGATGGCGCCCATATGCAGGCCTAGAAACAGGAAAGCCAGGATCATGTATTTCAAAAGCGGGGGGATGATAATGCCGTTAAGCCGTTCGAGCGCCGCCGGAAGGATATAAAGCGCTCCCAGCGCTAGAGACATCCAGATCACGGACGGTCCTTCTTCGTCATACCGGTTTATGGCCGAGATGACCAGCAGCAAGTAGAGTATGACATAGACAAAACAAAGAAACCTGTTCTTCATCCGACACCTCGCCGGCGGCAGAAATGCCGCTTCAGCTTTAGTATGGTTGCATTATGGGATTCATATGTCATTATGCAAAGGCTTTGCGGGATTGCCACGCCCACCTTTGCCGGGTTCGCAATGACATCACCGGATTGTCATGTGTGCGGAACAGGCAAAGGCCTTGACAATGACGCCGCACGGGCATATAATGAATGGGTATGTAAAGCAAAAGTGCTTGACAGGGTGAAACCGATGGCGGATAATATAAAAGCCGGGGCCGATCCGGCCGAGAGCGCCGAGTTTTACAAGGTATCGATCCTGCTGGATTTTTACGGGCAGCTTCTCACGGCCCGCCAGTACGAGATCCTGGACTTGTATTACAATAACGATTACTCGCTGGCTGAGATCGCTGAAGAACTCGGCATCAGCAGGCAGGGCGTTCACGACAGCATCCGGAAAGGGCGGGCAGCCCTGGAAGCCTATGAGGAGCGGCTGGGCCTGGCGGCGCGCTTCAGGGAGCAGGAAGAGAAGATGAAAAGAGCCCTTTCCTTCCTGAAGAAGGTGGAGAGTGAGGTTCCCGAGGCAGCGGGGAACAAGTCCTTCCGCAAGGCGGTTAAAGCCCTGGAAAGAGTCATGGATTCATTATAATTTCGAGGGTATGAAACATGGTATTTGAAGGATTATCCGAAAAGCTTCAGAACCTGATGAGGAAGATAAAGGGCCAGGCGCGCATCACCGAGAAGGACGTAAAGGAGATGATGCGCGAGGTCAAGCTGGCGCTCCTTGAGGCCGACGTCAACTTCAAGGTGGTCAAGGAATTCATCAACAGCGTTTCCGAGCGCGCCGTGGGCAGCGAGGTCCTGGAAAGCCTTACGCCGGGACAGCAGGTCGTGAAGATAGTCCACGAGGAGCTTATCAAGCTCATGGGAACCACCCCGGCCAAGATCACTTTCTCGCCGGCCCCGCCGACCGTTTACATGATGGTGGGCCTTCAGGGTTCCGGTAAAACCACCACCAGCGGGAAACTGGCCAACTACCTTCGCAAGGAAGGCAAGAAGCCCCTGCTCGTGGCATGCGACGTGTACCGCCCGGCAGCCGTAAAGCAGCTCCAGGTGGTGGGAAGCCAGCTGAACATCCCGGTATTCGAGATGGGTACAAGCGCCGATCCGGTTGATATAGCGAAAAAGGCCGTAGACCATGCCAGGTCCATGCAGTTCGACGTGGTGATAATAGACACGGCAGGGCGGCTCCATATAGATGCCGAGCTTATGGAAGAGCTGAGGCGCATCAAGCAGAGCGTCAAACCCCACGAGATACTCCTGGTCGTGGATGCCATGACAGGCCAGGACGCCGTGAATGTTGCCGGGTCGTTCAACGAGCAGCTTGGTATAGACGGGATCATCCTTACCAAGCTCGACGGCGACACCAGGGGCGGAGCGGCGCTGTCGGCCAGGGCGGTTACCGGGAAACCCATCAAGTTCGCGGGCATGGGCGAGAAGCTCAACGACCTGGAACCCTTCTACCCGGATCGCATGGCCTCCCGGATCCTCGGGATGGGAGACGTGCTGAGCCTCATAGAAAAGGCGCAGGAAGCCTTCGACGAGAAGAAGGCGATGGAGCTTGAAAAGAGGATGCGCTCCCAGCAGTTCACGCTGGACGATTTCCTGGAGCAGATGCAGCAGCTAAAAAAGATGGGCTCGCTAAGCCAGATACTCGGGATGCTGCCCGGCATCAACGCCAAGGCCCTGAAGGGTATTGACCTGGACGATAAGCAGATGGAAAGGACGCTGGCGATCATCCGGTCCATGACCCCGCAGGAGAGAAGCAACCCAGGCATACTTAACGCCAGCAGGCGCCAGCGCATAGCCAAGGGCAGCGGAACGTCCGTCACCGATGTAAACAGGCTGCTGAAGCAGTTCGAGGAAGTCCAGAAGATGATCAAGGCCTTCCAGGGCAAGAAGGGCAGCAGGCTGATGAAAGGCCTCGGAGGTTTCCGGATGCCCTTCTGATCCGTTGAAATACTACTTTTCATAAATGGCAGAGCAACAGGAGAAAGGTGGTGAAAACATGGTAAAGATAAGGCTGAAAAGGATAGGCGCAAAGAAGAAACCTTATTACAGGATCGTGGTTGCCGATTCCAGGTCTCCCCGGGACGGCAAGTTTATCGAGCAAATCGGTACCTATAATCCTCTTACAAATCCATCCGAGATCAAGGTGGATGTTGAGAAAGCCAAGAAGTGGCTTTCTACCGGCGCACAGCCCACGGATACTGTCAGGAAGCTGCTAAAGATAGCGGGAGTGACAGAGTAATCCGGGCTTTCCGGAACGGAGGTACTAGAGGAGGTACTATCAATGAAAGAATTGCTGGAACATATTGCCAAATCGTTGGTCGACCATCCTGAAGAGGTTTCGGTAAACGAGGTGCAGGGTGAGCACTCGGTTATCCTGGAACTCAAGGTGGCGGAAGACGATATGGGCAAGGTTATCGGAAAACAGGGAAGGATTGCCAAGGCAATCCGGACTGTTATGAAGGCCTCAGCCATTCGCGACAATAAGAGGGTTGTGGTTGAAATAATCCAGTAATCCGGCAGCGTCCATGCGCCCGCCATTGGCGGGGCGGACTGCATGAAGGTTTGAGGTATCTTCCCGCGCGAAAAAGGCTGTCTTTCAAAAGGCAGCCTTTTTTAATGCCATGGAGTTGGCTTAACCGGATTTCCTGAGGCGTATGGATTCGAATACCTTCTGCCCCGGCAGAACCTTTATGTGATAGGATCTGTACCAGTATTCCCCTTTATATGTCGAGCAGATGGTGTAAAAACCGGGAGGAAGATCCTCTATCCTGAAATTCCCGTTAGCGTCCGAACTTGTCTTATAGACCGGAGATTTGCATTCGGGACCGAAATACAGGAGGATCTCAACGTTTGGAACCCGCTCGTTTGAGCCATCCAGGCATGTAACCCCGATTATCCTGCCTGACAGGTCATGGTTATTCCTTATGAAAATGTTCAGGTTCTGCGTGTTTGACTGGCTGGGATTGACATCAACCCGCTGGTGCTGGTCCATATCCTGGTTATTGTATTGTATGCTTTCCTTGTCCAGCCTTATGGACGACCTTTCTTCCCTGGTCCTGCTGCCGGACCGCTCTTCCCGAGGTTCCATGCCACCACCCCTTTCCTTATGCCGTTTCGATTATGGGATGAAAGTGGGGATATAATCCCCACTTTTCTTGCTTAATAATACTTCGGCTTCTTGTCATCAGCTTTGTCGCCCTTGCCTTCAACTTCGGCTTCACCCTCGGCTTCAGCCTTGCTTTCCGACTTGGCCTCAGACTCAGCTTCGCTTTCGGTCCTTTGGCCCTGTCCCTGGTATTGCTTCTGGGTCAGAACGTTGTAGTTGATCTGCTTGTTGAACTGCCTCTGCTTGTTGTTCTGATCCTCGTCATCCCAGACAAGATCCAGGTCGGCCTTGATCTCCGCCTTGATTTCGGTTTTAAGCGCTTTTTTCAGTTCATCAAGTTCGTATTTATCCATTTTTTCGCCCCCTTTCCCCACAGGGGAGTTTGTCCTACTTCATATTATGCAGGCAGGCCATGTTTGCTAATGGTTTTCGATCTTGCCGAAAGGAGGCATGAAGCCGGGCAGGCAAAAGAAAAAGGCCTGTCCGTGCCGGACAAGCCCTGAAAACTAAAATTTTACGAACGAAAGATTTCCAGCGCCTGGTTCTGCGCTACGATAATCTTGTCGCAAAAACGGTCGAATTCCTCGTCGGGGACCTGGAGTTCGGGATGGGAAAGGATATATTCGATGGAAAGCCTTACGCCCTGGTCAAAACGCACGGTGGTGGTAAAGCCGGGGACCAGGCGCTTGATCTTGCTGTTATCGAAGACCACGCTGTGGGCCTTGTCCCCCAGGAGGGATCCGGACAGCTCGGGATCGCATGCCGCGAGGAAATCCGTGGCGACATGGACCTTCTTGACGGTCACTCCCAGTGCCCTGCCGATGCAGTCGTATATGGCATTCCAGGTCAGTGACTCGTCGGATGTGATATGCACGGCCTCGCCGATGGCCGCGGGGTTTGCCATAATGCCCACGAACGCCTTGGCGAAATCGGTGTTGTGGGTAAGCGTCCAAAGGGATGTTCCGTCGCCGTGGATAATAACCGGCTTACCTTTAATAATCCTGTCTATGACCTGCCAGCTTCCCTTCCTGCCATGGACGGCCAGCGGAACCTTTCGCTCATCGTAGGTATGGCTCGGCCTTACGATGGTCACGGGGAATCCTTTCTCCCTGTATTCCTGCATCAACCGCTCCTCGCAGGCTATCTTGTTCCTCGAATACTCCCAGTAGGGATTGGCAAGTGGTGTGCTTTCGGTGATCCTGTAATGGGAAAGGGGCTTCTGGTAGGCCGACGCCGAGCTTATGAAGATATACTGCGCAGTCTTGCCGGCGAACAGCCGGATATCGCGTTCAACATGCTGCGGCACATAGGCTATGAAATCGGCCACCACGTCGAATGTCATGCCGCCTGTCAGCCGGGCAACCTCCGATTCCTGGTTTATATCGCACTGTATGACCCTGGCGCCCTCTGGAACCCTATCCGGCTGGTTGCCCCTATTAAGCAGGTAAAGCTCCCATCCTTCCCGGACCGCCAGCCTGGATACGGCGGAGCTGATAGTGCCGGTGCCGCCTATAAACAGAGCTCTCATAACACTCCCTCCTCGCACGCTTTGATATATTTCTTTCCTTCATTATATAAAAGATGAACGAACTATTCATATCAATATCTTGCCTGGGTATTGAAATCTTAAGACGGGGCGGAAGTCTTGGGCGCCGGCTGCCGACAGCCTGCCGGAAGGAGCGGGCGAAACCGCGAAACAAAACAGGGCGAAGATTGATCTCCGCCCTGAACAATGCTCACATCAGCTTATTTTGCCTGGATGTATCCTTCGGCCTTGAGGAGTTCGGCGATGAGCACGCCGCCTCCGGCAGCGCCCCTTACCGTGTTATGGGAAAGGCTGATGAATTTGTAGTCGAACAGGGTATCCTCGCGCAGCCTTCCCACCGATATCCCCATGCCGTTTCCGAGATCGCGGTCCAGCCTGGTCTGGGGCCTGTTTTCCTCCTCGTAATATGTGATGAAGGGCTTGGGCGCGCTGGGAAGATCAAGCTTCTGCGGAACGCCTTCGAATGCGCGCCACCGCCGGATGATCTCTTCCTTGTCGGGCTTTTTCTCGAAGCTGACATAAACCGCGGCCATATGCCCGTCAGTTACCGGGACCCTTATGCACTGGGTTGAGATAAGGGGTTTTTCGGCCTTCACGATCGCGCCGTCCTTTATCTGTCCCCATATCTTGAGAGGCTCCTGCTCGCTTTTCTCTTCTTCCCCGCCGATATACGGGATCACGTTGTCGACCATTTCAGGCCAGTCGGCAAAGGTTTTGCCGGCGCCCGATATGGCCTGGTACGTGCATGCCACGACCTTGACGGGAGCGTAATCCATCAGGGGATGGAGCGCGGGCACGTAACTCTGGATGGAGCAGTTGGGTTTTACGGCGATAAAGCCCCTCTTTGTGCCAAGCCGCTTTCTCTGGGCCTCTATGATACGGATATGGTCAGGATTGATCTCGGGGATGACCATGGGAACATCCGGGGTCCAGCGGTGCGCGGAATTGTTTGAAACAACGGGTGTTTCGGTTTTTGCATAGGCTTCTTCCAGGGCCCTGATCTCGTCCTTTTTCATGTCCACGGCGCAGAAGATCAGGTCGACCTCTCCGGCCACCTCTTCCACGTTGGACGCGTCCTTTATGACGATGTTCTTAACCTTTTCGGGCATACTGGTGGGAAGCTTCCACCTGTGGGAAACCGATTCCTCGTAAGTCTTTCCGGCCGAGTTTTTGCTGGCCGCAATCGTAGTGACCTCAAACCAGGGATGGTTCTCAAGAAGGGCGACGAATCTCTGCCCTACCATTCCCGTTCCGCCGACGACGCCAACCTTCAGTTTTCCTGCCATAATAAAGACTCCTTTCATGCATGCTGCTTGTATAGCCTGCTGAATACTGCCTGGAGAAATTATCTTAATACATACCGCGCATTGGTGTTTATGCCATTCATTCCGCCGGGCATGCGCGGAAGTCCTCTTATTTTGGGTGGACTTCGATTTATTAATAGCATTATAATGTATGCGTCACTGATCTTCAAACATTTTTTATTTTATTTGCAAAGTCCGCATCTCCATGTTATAATATATCGGCGTGAATACAGAGTGGTCCGCTTCCGGCGAAATAATAAAGATGATAAGTACCGGTATGAACACTCTAGGAATTGGAGGAAGGAAAAATGGACATTATTCGTGCTATTGAACAGGAAGGCATGAAGAAGAATCTTCCCAACCTGAAAATCGGCGATTATGTAAGGGTCAACGTAAAGGTCAAGGAAGGAAACCGGGAAAGAATACAGTCCTTTGAAGGAACAATCATCGCCATGCGGAGCGGCGGAATCAGGAAGACCATCACGGTCAGGAGAGTTTCCTACGGCATAGGCGTTGAAAGGGTATTTCCGGTACATTCCCCCAAGGTTGACTCAATCGAGATCCTCCGCAGGGGTAAGGTCAGAAGGGCCAAGCTCTACTACCTGCGCGAAAGGGTTGGCAAGAAGGCCCGCGTAAAGGAAGACCTTGCTGCGGAAATCGATTAATCCAAATGAGAAAGAGGACAAAGATCCTCTTTTTTATTGCGCTTTTTTCCGGCTGCGCCCATTTGCCCGCCGTCCGTTTTATGGATAAAATAAAGTATCATGGTTTATCCCTGTAAGTGCTACGAAAGGAGACACACGCCTTGAATATCCAGTGGTTTCCGGGCCATATGGCCAAGACCCGCAGACTGATAAAGGAAAACCTGAAGCTTGTCGACGTGGTCATAGAGCTACTGGACGCCAGGATACCGTTATCCAGCCGCAATCCCGAAATAGACAAGCTTGTGGGCCAGAAGCCCAGGATCATCGCGCTGAACAAAAGCGATCTTTCCGATCCAGGGAAGAACAAGCTGTGGGCCCAGTACTTCAGGAAAAGCAATATCGAAGTGATATACACCAACGCCATAACCGGAGCTGGCATGGACCAGTTGAAGATTAAACTCAAGGAACTCACCCGCCACAAGATCGAGTCCGCCGCCGCCAGGGGCCGTACAGGCAGGGCCGTCAGGACCATGGTGGTCGGCATTCCGAACGTTGGAAAGTCCGCTTTCATAAACAGGATTGCCGGGCGGGCCAGCGCGCAGACCGGCGACAAGCCCGGCGTGACCCGGACCAAGCAGTGGGTTAGGATAAATCCCGAGATCCAGCTTCTTGATACCCCGGGCATACTCTGGCCCAAGTTCGAGGATCCCGATACCGGGCTTAACCTGGCATTCACGGGAGCCATAAAGGATGAGATCGTGGACACCGCGGAACTCGCTGCAAGGCTCATGGAGCGGCTTGCCGCCATGTATCCCGAAAAGCTCATGGAGAGATACAAGCTCAGCCAGGTGAAAGACCGGCCGGGATTCGCGCTTCTCGAGGAAGCCGGGAGAAACAGGGGATGTCTTGTCTCGGGCGGAGAGGTGGACCTAAACAGGATAGCCGCCATCGTGCTTGACGAGTTCCGGGGAGGAAAGATAGGGAAGATAACCCTGGAAGACCCGCCCGGGTAATGAATGGACACAGGAGGAGCCGCCATGAAAAAGCCAACCATTAAGGAGATCACCCGAAAGGCGGAGGAGATGCCGCTTGAGAAAGCCTGCCTATGGCTTTATGAGCTTTCGGAGGAATTCGGGGATTCGGTGAGGAAGATTGCCGATAAATACTATAAGAGGCTCGAGGCGGAAAGAAAAGAGATAGAGCGCCTAAAGGCCATGATGGCGATTGAAAACGACGCCCGGCAGAAAGGATACTGCTTTATCGGCGGGGTGGACGAGGCGGGCAGGGGTCCCCTGGCCGGACCCGTGGTGGCCGCATGCGTGATCCTTCCGGAAAACGCGTTGATTTATGGGCTTAACGATTCAAAGCAGGTTTCTCCGGCAAAAAGGGATAAGCTCTACGATGAGATAAGGGAGAAAGCGGTTGCCTATGGCATAGGCATTGCCGACCATACATACATCGACAGGGTCAATATATACAACGCAACCAGGAAGGCGATGGAAACAGCCATCCTTTCCATGAAGACAAGGCCGGACTTCCTGATCATCGACGCGGTCCGGCTGGACCTGGACATAATGCAAATGTCCGTGCCCAAGGCCGACTCGCTGAGCGCTTCGGTCGCGGCCGCGTCCATCCTGGCCAAGGTGACGAGGGACCGCATCATGGAAAAGATGGACTTAAAATACCCCGGGTATGGTTTTGCAAAACACAAGGGATACGGCACCGAGGCGCATATTGAAGCCATAAGGAGGCTGGGACTCTGTCCCATACACCGGAGAAGCTTCACCTCCGGCCTTTTCGGGTCTGAAAACGCGGTGTGAAAGAATAAACCGCGGCACGAGCGGGGTGTGCCAAGTGAGGATCGACGAGCTTTCGCCCCAGCAAGTTTTCCATATACTGTCCAAGGCGGCCCTTGAAGGCCTCGGCGCGGGAGACCTGGTCCAGGGCAGGGTTACTGCCATGGAGAACGGGCTGCTCCTTGTAACGCTCCTGGATGGCTCCAGCTTTTCGGCCAGCCTTCCGGAAGGCCTAGATGTGCCCCTTGGAGCATTGCTCACGCTCCAGTTGGGGGAGCCCGCAGGGGATCAGCTGACCGCAAGGATTGTCAGGATGGATATCCCGCCGAAGCAGGAAGCTGCTGTGGATAGCCTGGCATCCCAGGCGGCGAGGCAGCTCCAGTCCCTGGGCGCCAGGGACGCGGGGGCGCTTGTTTCAAGGGTGCTGGACCTTATAGGGGAAAACCCGGGCCTTGGCATTAAGGAAGCCGCTTTTCTCGCCGCTAACCGGATGGAATCCGACAAGGCCATGGTGGAGATGGCTGTAAAGCTTGCAAACAGGGAATTTAACGTAAATGACAACCTCCAGGCCCTGGGCCGGCTAATCGGCGATACGCTCTCTTCTGCGGACAGGGCAGCCCTGGAAAGCGTTTTGAAACCCGTCCTGTTTTGGCAGGAGGCGTACCAGGCCGCAAAAAACCTGGCTGCAAGGCTTGATAACGGAGCGCCGGGAGAAGGGACGGCCCCCGGAAAAGGATCGGAACCTGTTCTTGCCCGAAAGCTTGCGGATGCCCTGGAAAACATCGTGACCGGAAGGGAACCGCCGGGCATGGAACTGGTTTACGATGCTGCCAGGAACGCGTTATCGGCGCACGGCGCAGATAGGAACGCTCCGCAGGAGAGCCCGGGTACGGGGAACGGCAAACTGGACGAACTTATAAAGGATTTCGCGGAAGATATCATTAAAATAGCGGATAGGGCCAGGGGGTATTTCGAAAAAGAGTCCCCTGACGTAAGGAAGATCATAGGCAGTATCCTCGAAAAAGCCTATGTCCGGGTTGAAGACGACAGGATCGAAAGGATCGACCTGGAAGAAAAGGCGGAGATCTTAAAAAAGATCCTGGACCTTGCCTCGGACACGGCAAGGCTTGCCGGTGAGAAAGGAAGCCAGGCCATCAGGCTGGTGGTCCGCGAACTTGCCGATGCCCTCCGGTTTTTCAGCCAGGCCAATACATACCATGTCTTCATGCATGTCCCGCTAATGATAAACCGGCACGAGACCGCGGGCGAACTGTATATAATGAAGCGAAGATCCAGGAAGGGCAGGATTGATCCCAACCAGTTCACCCTTTTCATGTCCTTGAAGACCCAAAACCTCGGGCTGGTTGAAACCTTCCTCAATGCGAGCTTAAGGTACCTGACCATCCACTTCAGGGTGGAGAGCGATGATCTTGCCAAGTATGTGAAAGCCCACCGGAAGGACCTTTACGATGCCCTGGAGAAAAAGGGTTACAAGCTGGCCGAGATGAAGTGCAGGGTCATGGAAGGCGACCCCGTAAATCCGCTTGATGCCGCGAATGAGGCGGAGTCCGTCCTTGGCCTTAACACCCGCGTCGATCTGAGGATATAGGAAGAGGATAGGATATGGGCGATAAACCCGGAAAGATAAAAAAAGCGACGGCGCTCTCATATAAGCCCGGTGAAGACCGGGCCCCGAGGGTCGTGGCCTCAGGCAAGGGAGTTATAGCGGAAAAGATAATAGAAAAGGCTAGGGAGGCCAGGATTCCCGTATACGAGGACGAGCGCCTTGCCGAGTCATTATCGGATATAAAGCTTGGCTCGGAAATACCTTACGAGCTCTACGAGGTGGTGGCCGAAGTTCTTGCCTTCATCAGCAGGCTTGACGGTGGGTATGCGGGGTACAGGGGCTGATAACATGAATAATAAAACCGGGATGGCAGAAATATGAATAACAGGGACCTGGGTAAGATCGGCGAGGATGCCGCCATGAAACACATATTGAATCTTGGCATGAAACCCCTTGCGAAAAACTTCAGGGTGGGCCGCCTGGGCGAAATCGATATTATCGCGAAGGATGGCGACACCCTGTGTTTTATCGAGGTTAAGGCCAGGAGGGGAGATCGGTACGGCACTCCGGCGGAGGCCGTGTCATATGCCAAGCGGAATACCATAACCAGGATCGCCCAGATCTATGCCGACAGGCACGGGATTTACGACACGCCGCTGCGTTTTGACGTGATCGAGGTGTATATGAATCCGGACAGCAGCATCAAGTCAGTTGAACATATCAGGGACGCCTTTTAAGATGCCCGGCGATGTTCCTGGGAGGGGGCCGCTGCATCCGGGTATAAGATGCCGGCAGGGGAGGGCATATGCTGATATTCGACGGCCATTGCGATACATTATCGAAAATAAGCCATCCCGGCGAGCTTGCCAGGAACGGTTTCCACTGGGACCTGGAACGGGCCGGAAGGTACGGGGCGTATGTGCAGGTCCTGGCCTCCTTTGCCGACCACGGCCGGCGGAAAGACCCCGCGGCGGTCATGGCAGGCCAGCTTGAGAAAGCCTTAGCGTTTGAGAACGCGCACCCGGACCGGATAAAGCTTATCCGGTCGGCATCGGATTTAAAGGAAGCACAAAACGGCGGCGTTTACGGCATTCTCGGGGCCGAGGGAGCGGAGCTCTTCCGGGGAAGCATAGAAGAGCTTGATCGCTGGTTCGAAAAGGGCTTAAAGGTTGTGACCCTCTGCTGGAACTATGACAACGAGGTCTGCGACAGTGTCGCCGGGGGGCGCACGCACAGGGGGCTTTCGCCCTTCGGCAGGAAGCTTATTGAGAGGATGAGGGACCTGGGCATGGTAATCGACCTTTCCCACGCCTCCGATGAAACCTTTGATGACGTAATGGACTGGGCTGACGTCCCGGTTGCAGCCACCCACTCCAACTGCCGCGCCATATGCGGCCATCCGAGAAACCTTACCGACGCGCAGATCCGCCGGATCGCCGCGGCGGACGGCGTGATAGGCATCAATTTTTACCGGGATTTTCTTTCCGATTCGGGAAAAGCGGGAATTAAGGATATAATTAGCCATATAGAGCATATAGCCGGACTGGCTGGAATCAGGCAAATCGGGCTGGGCTGTGATTTTGACGGGGCGGATCCGATGGCCGAGGGGATAACGGGAGCGGAAAGCCTGTACCTGGTGCTGGAAGCCCTGGCCAGGGCAAACTACACCGACCATGATATCCGGATGATTGCCGGCGGGAATTTCCTGAGGCTTTTTACACGGATATTAAAATAGTGTTTCAGCGGCATTCCGGCTATGTTGCAGAAGTTGTGAATACTTTCAAAATATTATATAATAGTTCTGCCGTAAAACAGCCATTTACGGTTATCCTTCAGGGGGAAAGGAACCGCCGATGACGGATAGGAAAGATCTGCTGGAACTGGAGGCGGATGAGATCAGAAACGAAATCGCCGCATTGGGCGAAAAGCCTTACAGGGCCGGGCAGATTTGGAAATGGCTCTATGCCGGAGTAGTGGATTTCCGGGAGATGACCAACCTTCCTCTGGACTTGAGAATTAAGCTCTCGGAGCAGTACAAGGCCGGAGGTTTGAGGATAAGGGACAAGCTTACATCCAAGGTGGACGGAACGCGGAAGTACCTGTTTGAACTGGATGACGGCAACATTATTGAAGGCGTGCTCATGCAGTATCATTACGGGTATTCGGCATGCCTGTCGACGCAGGTAGGATGCAAGATGGGGTGCGGTTTTTGCGCCTCATCGCCGCTGGGGTTCGTAAGGAACCTCACGGTGGGCGAGATGCTGGGCCAGGTGCTGTGCATGATCCATGACATAAATGACAGGATCAGCCACGTGGTGCTGATGGGCATCGGCGAGCCCCTGGACAATTACGATAATGTTGTCCGCTTTTTGAGACGCATCAACAGGGAGGACACACTGAACATAAGCTTCAGGAAGATGACCGTGTCCACCTGCGGAATAGTTCCGGGAATCCTCCGCTTCGCACGTGAAGGTTTTCCCGTGAACCTGTCCGTGTCCCTGCATGCGCCAAACGACGACATCAGGGAGAAAATGATGCCCATTGCCAGGAGATGGCCCATGGACGAGCTCCTGGCCGCCTGCAGCGAGTACGCGAGGCTCACGTCAAGGCGCGTGACCTATGAATATGCCCTGATAAAGGATGTCAACGATTCGGCCGGTCATGCAGAAGAACTGGCGGGAAGGCTGAAGAATACGCTGTGCCATGTCAACCTGATCCCGGTAAACAGGGTGGAAGGCACAGGGTATGACAGGAGCAGCCGCGAGAGGATAGACAGGTTCAGGGCGATTCTCGAGAGGAAGGGCATTGCCGTGACCGTAAGACGCGAACTTGGGACAGACATCATGGCCGCATGCGGCCAGCTGCGCAGGGACACCTTGCAGCGATCGGGGAAGGTGTAAGAATTGAAATACTCGGCATTGAGCGACATCGGACAAAAAAGGGAAAAGAACGAGGACAGCTGGAACATAATACTGGATGCCGACGGAAACCCGGTTGGCTTCGTTGTGGCCGATGGCATGGGAGGATACCTTGCGGGGGAGGAAGCAAGCCGCATTGCCGTCCAGGAGATCTCGTCGATGGTCATGGAATGCGTGGAAGCCAAGGATGTCCCCACCATGTACGAAATCATCAACCACAGGATTGAGGCTATCAACAGGCAGATAATGGAGTATTCCAGCAAGAACCTGGGAGGCATGGCTTCCGGCACCACGCTATCCATAGGCATCGTGAAGGGACGGGAGCTTTTTATCGCCCATATAGGCGACGGAAGGGTGTACCTGATCCGCGATTTCAAGATCCGTCCCATAACCCAGGATCACACCTACGTGGCGGAACTGGTAAAAGGCGGCATTATATCGTCGAACGAAGCCCTTACGCATCCCGACAAGAACAAGGTCACGAGGGCATTGGGTTTCAGCGAGAATTACCTTCCCGATTTTTACCGGGAGACCATAAATGATAACGATATCTTTATCTTCTGCACGGATGGCCTCCATGAACATCTTTCCGACGACGAAATACTCGAAATAGTCCTGAAAGGACCGATAGAAGAGGCTTCATCCGAACTTGTCAAAGCCGTGAATCAGCGGGGTGGAAACGATAACGTTACCGTGATTATTGCCTGGGCTTAAGGCAAGGTAAAGAGGTGTACAGATGGTTGGAACAGTTTTAGGAAACAGGTACAGCATACTGTCAGAAATAGGGTCAGGTGGCATGGCAAGGGTCTACAAGGCCCAGGACCGTTATCTTCAGCGTCATGTGGCGGTGAAGATACTCAAGGAAGAATTCAAGCATGACGTTGATTTCCTGAAGCGTTTTGAAAAAGAGGCGCAGGCGGCCGCGAGCCTGACCCATCCGAATATTGTCCAGATATACGACGTAGGAACCGACAACGGCAATTACTATATTGTCATGGAACTGGTGGAGGGTATAACCCTCAAGGAATATATAAGGAAAGTGGGCGCACTGGACTGGAAGGAAGCCGTCAGTATCGCCATACAGATCTGCAGCGCTTTGAGCAAGGCCCACAGCAGGGGCATAGTCCATCGGGACATCAAGCCCCAGAATATCCTCATAACCTCCGACGGCATTCCCAAGGTTACCGACTTCGGCATTGCGCGGGCAGCCTCGGTGGATACCTCGACCATGAAGATAGACACGATAGGCTCGGTGCATTACTCGTCGCCGGAGCAGGTCCGGGGAGGCTATATAGATGAGAAATCGGATATCTATTCCATCGGCGTGACGATCTTCGAGATGATAACCGGCAGGCTGCCGTTTGACGGCGAGTCCGCTGTTTCGGTGGCTTTGAAGCATATACAGGATATTCCGCCGCTTCCTACCGATATCAAGCCCGGAATACCCTCAGCCCTGAACATGATTGTCATGAAGGCCATGGCAAAATCCAGGAAGGATCGGTACCAGTCGGCTTCGGAGTTGATCCAGGACCTCGAAAACCTGGTGGGAAAAGCCGCTGAACCTGGCGAAATCCTGCTTCCCAACGTCAAGCATGACCGCGGCAGGTACGACACCAGGAAACTCGATGTATTGGAGGATGATGACTTGGTCAGGAACAACCGTATCCCTTCGAGGAGAAGCCGTAACAGGACCATGCGGTTTGTGCTCCCGTTTATTTACGTGGTCCTGATCCTGGTTATCGCCGGCGGGATCTACCTGTTCATCAGTGCCATTGTCAACGAGTTCAGGCAGGAAGTCCAGCAGCCAGAGGCAATAACCGTAGGCAGTTACGTGAACCGCAACATAAATAAAGTCATAGCCGAACTTGAGGAAAAGGGGATAAAGCCCTACGATATCGTCTACCGGCCCAGCGACACGGTGGAAAAGGATATCGTCATGGAACAGAGCATCCCGCCAGGAAACACCATAAAGGCCGGAAGCATATACACCAAGCTGACCTTAACCGTCAGCCAGGGCGCCGAAATGGTGACCATACCCGACGTCAGGATGAAGGAGCGCACTGTAGTTTATTACATGCTCAAGGACGAATACGGCCTTGACGTGGAAGAAAAATCGGAATTCAGCGAAGAAGTCCCGGTGAACATGGTTATCCGGACCGAACCCGGCTCGAATACGCAGCTGAAACGCGGAGAGAAGGTAACCCTTTACTGGAGCCTTGGCCCGGAGAAGGAATACGTGGTTGTCCCGAACCTGATCGGGCTGACCTACGATCAGGCTCTTGCCATCCTGACCCAGTCCAAGCTGAAGATCGGCAGGACATACCCGGAAGGCCGTGAAGGTTTCCAGGGCAAGATTATTGACCAGTTCCCCAAGGAAGGAGAGCAGGTGCTGGAAGATACGGCGGTGGACCTCACGTTCGAAGACGACGCCGAACCCACGCCTCCCGGCGAGAAACAGCCGGGTTACAGGACGCGCCCGGTTACGATAGTGATACCACTGCCGCCGGGAGTGGAAGGCGATACGGCCAGCGTCAGGATGGTAATGATAGATAACTACACCAACGAGGAATCAATCCTCATCGATAACGCCCATGTCGGGACCGACGAGTTCCCGCACAGCGTTGTGGTTAATATACCCGAAAGCGGCGGCTGCACAATACGGGCTTATGTCAACAATATCCTGGTAGCCGAAAAGATCTACTAAACAGCATGGCAGGGTGATGACAGACAGGGATTTTATGGATGATATCAGGCAAGGCATTATTCTCAAAGGCGTAGGAGGTTTTTACGATGTCCTGGACTCGGTTTCCGGCCAGGTGTACAACTGCAGGGTCCGGGGCATCCACCGCAAGGAGGGGGGAGTAACGCCCCTCCCGGGTGATAACGTAACCTTCAAGGTTATTGATGAAAAAGACCGGACAGGATTTGTTGACAGGATAGGCGAGAGAAAGAACGAATTTGCCAGGCCTCCCGTGGCCAATATTGACCAGCTTGCCATCGTGCTGGCGGTCAGATGCCCGGAACCTGACCTGGGCCTGGCTGACAAGCTGCTGATTACCTGCGAGGCAAAGGACATCTCGCCCCTGATCCTGGTAAACAAGATAGACCTGGATGAAGACGGCTCCGCCGAATACATAGGCAAGATATACCGGAAAGCCGGGTACAGGGTTATCCTGATCAGCAAGGTGCTGGACGTTGGTTATGACAAGCTTCACCAGGAACTCAAGGGGTTCAGGACGGCATTTGCCGGGCAGTCCGGCGTTGGAAAATCGACAATCCTGAACAGGATACTGAACAACTGGGTCATGGAAACAGGCGAGGTTAGCGAGCGCATCCAGCGCGGACGGCACACCACGAGGCATGTCCAGTTGTTCGAACTGGACGTGGGCGGGTTTGTGCTGGACACCCCGGGGTTCAGCGCCTATTCGGTCTGCGACGTTCAGCATACGGAACTGGCCTCTTACTATCCCGAGTTCAGGGAGGTTATCGGCGAATGCCGGTTTACAAGCTGCAGCCATATCAGCGAGCCCGGATGCCGCGTCCGCGAGCTCGTTGAGAAAGGCAAGGTCGATGCCGAAAGATATAAGAGATACGTTCAGTTCTACAGGGAACTGAAAGAAGCTTATGACAACAGGTATAGGAGATAGCAAAATGATCAAGATCGCACCATCAATCCTCTCTGCAGACTTCTCATGCCTCAGGACAGAACTTGAGAAGATCGAAAAATCCGGGGCCGACATGGTTCACCTGGATATCATGGACGGGCACTTCGTGCCTCCCATTACCATAGGCGCCATCGTGGTAGAATCCCTCCGGCCGCATTCCAGGCTGCCTTTTGATACCCACCTGATGGTAAGCAACCCGGACAGGCATATCGAATCCTTTGTTAAAGCAGGATCCGACAGTATCACGATACATGCCGAAGCAACCCCGGACCTCGAGGCGTCTCTGGCTAGGATCAAGAGCCTGGGCGTGCGGGCCGGGGTGTCTATTAGCCCTGAAACAGACGAAAGCGTTATCATGAATGTGCTGGACAAGGTTGACATGGTCCTGGTCATGACGGTCCGTCCCGGCTACGGAGGACAGAAATACATCGAGGGCATGGAGAACAAGGTCCGGAATATCAGGGAGGCAGCCAACCGGCTGAATCTTCCCCTGGATATCCAGGTGGACGGCGGGATCAACACGGACACCATAAAGAAGGTGGTTTCCGCGGGAGCCAACGTGATCGTTACCGGGTCCGCCTTCTTCAGTAGCAAGGATCCTGCCGGGTTTATATCTTCGCTTAAGAGGGCTGCTTTATGAGGGCAGTAATTGTAGGAGGCGGGGATCCCGTGGATCCCCGCCTCCTTAAGGAACGCTGCGAAAACGCTGATGTTATCATCGCTGCAGACGGCGGGGGCCGTTACTTGTATGAGACCGGCATTATTCCCGACCTTCTCGTAGGCGACTTCGATTCTATTCCGGCCGGTGTCCTGGAATACTTCCGCTCCCAGGAGCGGGTTACCATCAAGACTTTTCCCGTGAAAAAGGATTACACCGATATGGAGTTGGCCATGGAAGCGGCTGCGGACATGGGAGCCGACGAGATATGCATCCTGTGTGCCACGGGCTCGCGGCTGGATCATTCGGCCGGCAATATCATGCTCCTGTACAGCCTTCTCAAGAGGAACATAAAAGGCTGGATAGAGGATGACAACAACAGGGTGTTCCTGGTTCGGGGAAGAGTGGAACTTGAAAAGCTGGATAACTGGAAGGTTTCCCTGATCGCTCTTACGCCCGAGGTTTCGGGAGTTACGACCGAAGGCCTTTATTACCCGCTCAGGGACTATACCCTTAAGATGGGAAGCAGCCTGGGTATCAGCAACGAGTTCGTGTCGGACAAGGCTTCCGTAAGCTTTGACAAGGGGCTGCTGATGGTGGTCCTGAGCCGCGACAGGGAAGATGGCCCGGGAACGGGGCACAAGGGATAAGGTTTTTTTGAAACACAAAACCCGGAGCGCGTCTCCGGGTTTTTATCCCAATATCCATGCTTTTTTGATGTTTATTCGCCGATATCCGCGATATCCTCGTCCAGTTCTTCGCGCTTAATCTTAAGCCTGCTGGACCTGGATTTTCTGGATGACGGCTCGACTATACTGCTATCTTCCTCGGGAATCTCAATCATTTTGCAGTTGCCTTGGAATATGGCGCCCTCATCGGTCACGATACTGGATACCTCGATATCCCCGTAAAGCCTGGCCTGTGCCTGCAGGTGCAGGATTCCCTTCGCTATAATGTTTCCTTTCACCTTGCCGCTCACATAGATATTGCTGCCATATACGTTTCCCGTAATGGATGAAGATGACTCAATATAGATGTCTCCCCCGGCTTTTACATCACCCTCAACCTTTCCGAGGATCTTCAGCGAACCCTCGGTATCCACGTTGCCAACGAACGTGGTGTACTCACCGATAACGGTGTCCATGGAAGAAGGCGAACTCTTTTTCTTCTTCAACATTATTGACCACCTTTCCTATGATATCAGGGCTCAATGTAGTAAAGCGGGTCGGTGGGTTTGTCGTTCAGCCTGACCTCAAAATGCAGATGGGCACTGGTCGCCAACCCTGTTGACCCTACCTGGGCTATCTTCTGGCCCTTGGAGACCCATTGACCCTCCTTGACGAGTATTTTGCTCAGGTGAGCATAATATGTTTTAAACCCGTTGCCATGGTCGATAATAACCAGATTGCCAAAACCGCCGTTCCAGCCTGTAAAATGAACCCTGCCTTCCGCGGCGGCATATACCGGGTCACCTGTATTTCCGGCCATATCCAGGCCTTCATGCATGATATAGCGCTTATAGATCGGGTGGAAGCGCATGCCGAACCCTGAGAAGGTAGTTCTCGAATTGACAGGCCAGTAAGTGGGAAGGGCATCGAGATAGCTGTTGAGTTGGGCTTCTTTCTGCGCTATTTTGCTTGTAACGTCATCCTCGGAAAGCTTGGCCGATTCGACCAGGGAAATGAGGGAGCGTAGTTCCGCCACGTCTTCCTTGAAGGAAGAGGGTTTTTTATCCCCCCGGCTGATGGTTCCGATGTTCTTGAGATCCTTGTCAATATATGCTACGATCATGTTCTCATATTGTTCCTTGTAGTTGTCGACGGCCTCTTCCGAAATAGCCTTGATGGATTTCATTGTTGTGATGATTTCGGCGTTGTCGGCAAGTTCCTTTGCCTGTTTTGCGATCAGCGCCTGTAGTTGTTCCTTCTCGCTCATGATGGCGTTTAATTCTTCTGTATGCTTGGCAATCATTTCCTTGTTCTGCTTTACAACAGAGAGGGTATAACCGGTTAGCATCAAAAGCGCAACAAGCATGAATGCGAAGGCAGTGAGAAGAATGGTCCGGTAGTTACTGATTCGGATCGTTTTAACTCCGCCCCTGTGATGAGGAATGTACATTATTGACAAGTACTTCCTCCTGGGAGAGATCTTTCCTCTCAGATTCCTCATGTCTTCACTCCCTAAAACGTTTTGCCATCATGTATTTTGACATTTTACTGAAATATTTCTGTAACACGGCCGATATAATTATAATATATTATCTTCCGGAATAGAAGATGTAATAGTATTTTGCAGGAAAATTTTTAATATCCGGTAGGTTATTATTATCCGGAATTCCTGTTTTTCATACGTTCGGGACGGGCGTAATCATTTCGTATTCTGTTTTCAGGCTGCGGCCGCCATCCGTAGATTATAAAACAAATGAACATGTCTTGACAATTATTACGTTTAGTGATATATTACGTTTAGCGATATATTACGGTAAACGTAATGATTCTCCGGGAAGAGGTTGCCTATGAGGGATAATGTCAAGGGAGGAGCCCTCACCGAGACCACCTTCTTTGTATTGCTGACCCTGTATCGTCCCAACCATGGCTATGGCATCATGCAGTTCATCGAGGAAAAAACCAAGGGACGCCTGTACCTGGGCCCGGGAACGCTGTACGGGGCCATTAACAACTTGCTCAGCAAGGGCTGGATTGCCCCGTGCGGTGAAAACCAAGGCAGTCCGAAAAAGCTGTATATTATAACCGAGGAGGGGAAAAGGGCGGCTGAAAGGGAACTCAAGCGCCTTACCGAGCTTTGCGCCATAGCACGGGAGATCATTGAAGGGAGCAGGGATGACAGATGAAGGTTCTTCGTTACTATGGATGCTTTTTGAATGCCCAGGAAAAATGGCTTAACAGGATGGCGGAAAAAGGCTACCGGCTTGTGCGTACCGGAACCCTTTTGCACGAGTTCGAGGCATGCGCGCCTTCGGAGTACGAATACAGGATTGAATTCATTGCCGACAAGGACGCGTCGTATATCGGGGATTACCGGAGATTCCTCGAAGAGATGGGCTACCGCACCTTTACCAAGAACATCAACCTGAACTTCTCCCTGGGCAAGGTAAGATTGCGGCCATGGGCAAAAGGATCTGCAAAGGTAGCCACCAATCCCGGAAACTATAACCAGGAACTGCTGATCATAGAACGCAGGAAGGATGGCAAGCCTTTTAAGATGCATACGGGCGAGGATGCGGAAGCACTCGTAAGATACTGCAAGACGAAAATGAACAGGTATTTATCCTACAGCCTTATGTTTGCCCTTGGCGTTTTGTTCAGTATTATTATGGAGACCTCCGTATCATCAAGTATATTTGCAGGGGTTTTATCCATCATCTTTTTTGTCCAGGGAGTTATCTTTGCGTTTGCCTTACATCATGCAGACAGTAAATAATAAATAAGGTAAGCACGGAAAACATGGATTGCAAGGGCATCGAAAGGGCGTACCGGCAATGATCGAGAAGAACCAGGTTTTTGAACTTGAGATAACCGGCCAGACCCATGACGGCCTCGGCGTGGGACGCAAAGACGGTATGGCCGTCTTCGTCCAGGGAGCCATTGCGGGCGAGAAGGTTATGGCAAAGGTCATAAAGGTTTTGAAAAGCTACGCGGTTGCAAGGATAGAAGAATTCATCGAGACAAGCTCGGACCGTACGGAACCCTTTTGTCCGGTCTACAAGCGCTGCGGCGGCTGCAACCTCCAGCACATGAGCTATGAAAGGACCCTCCAGTTCAAGCGCCAGGTGGTAATGGACAACCTCGAGCGGATAGGAGGACTGGCCGGGATACGGGTAAACCCTGTCATCGGCATGGAAACGCCGCTAAGGTACCGCAATAAGGCCCAATACCCTGTCGGCGCGGGGAAGGATAGGCCAATTGCGGGCTTTTTTGCTCCCAGAAGCCACGATATCGTTGAAACCGCGGAATGCGGGATCCAGCACCCGGTAAGCGACCTTGCAAAGGAAACCGTTCTCGAATTCATGAAATCCAATAATATTCCGGCTTACAACGAAACAATCCATACCGGGCTTATCCGGCACGTGGTAAGCAAGATCGGATTTTCCACCGGGGAGGCCATGGTGGTTATCGTTTCCACAAGCCCGGACATACCCGGAAAAGACAGGCTTGTATTGCTTCTCAGGAAGAAGATTCCGGGCCTCAAGAGCGTTATTCTCAACATCAACGATAAACCCGGCAATGTGATCCTGGGATCAAGGAACATCACCCTTTACGGCAAGGACACTATTGAGGACAGGCTGGGGGATCTGGTCTTCGAGATTTCACCGCTGTCCTTCTACCAGGTAAACCCCGTGCAAACCCTTGTGCTATATAACAAGGCCGTTGAGTATGCCGGTCTTTCCGGCGAAGAAACCGTATTCGATCTCTACTGCGGAATAGGGACCATTTCCCTCTTCGCGGCCAGGAAAGCCAAACGGGTGATCGGCGTCGAATCGGTTCCCGAGGCCGTGGAAGCGGCAATCCGCAATGCCGAAAGGAACGGAATCAGCAATGCGAAATTCTACTGCGGAAACGCCGAGGATTTGGTACCGAATCTATACAGCCAGGGCATCAGGGCGGATGTGGTGATAGTGGACCCGCCGCGCAAGGGCTGCGATGAAACCCTGCTGAAAACGCTGGTGGATATGGCACCCGGCCGAATCGTCTATGTCTCCTGCAACCCCTCAACCCTTGCCCGGGACCTGAGATTCCTTCACGGGAGCGGCTATGAGGCCAGGGAAGTGCAGCCAGTGGACATGTTCCCGTGGACTACCCACGTTGAGTGCGTGGTATTGATGTCAAGGGTGGAGAAATAGGAGAGCTCAAAATACTGATAAATAAAGGGTTTTCAAGGTTGGATGATTTTCTGCCTGATGTCTGGCAGTGCCTTTTAACCTTGGAAATCCTTATTTTTTGTTTATGAGGAAATAGGTCAACTGAAAAAATGTGTGTAGGGTTGAGTTGACAGGTTAGATTTTTTATTGGGGTTGAGGAGATAGGATAGATGTGGATTAATATAAAAAAGAGAGAAAAAATATAACGCACACACCGTCTCATTTTACTTGTCTCGAAACAAAAAGTATGCTAAAATAACTTTATGAATGGAGGTGCTTGTGTGAAAGAAAACAAAGAAATTAATATAGATATTAAAAAAGCAGCATTATGGGATACGATTAGGAATAAAAGCCAATTCCTTGAAACTCAAATGGATCCTTTGGAGAGAAAAAGAAGAGGTAGCTATTTTACTGCACTGGAATTAACAGATGTTATGATGCAGGAGTTGGTTTCGTACATACTAAAAAGCGATAAAGATATTACAGAATTAAAGTTTTTAGAACCTTGTGTTGGAACGGGAAACTTTGTCTTTTCATATCTAAAAGAAATAAGCAAATTGCAGTTGCACAAGGAGCAGATCGAAACTCTGATTAACAATATATATGTTGCGGATATTAACCAAACGGCTTTGTTAGAATATAAAAAGTTGCTTTCTAAGTTTGCAAAATTATATTTTGATATTGATTTATCTGAAGAATACTTTAATTCTCACATTGGATCAGCCTTATTGATTGATGTGGCAGCAGAACAGCCTGAATATATAAAAATAACAGATGTCTTTCCAGATGAAGTAGTTAAAGAAGGTTTTGATATCGTTGTCACAAATCCACCATATAAAAATCTTAAGGCAGAAAAAGGACAGTATTCTAATGATTTAGAATATGAAATAGATAGAGCTAGATATGCTGAAATAAAAAAAATGGTAAAACGAATATTTAACTATTCAACCGATGGTGTACTCAACCTATATAAACTTTTTGTTGAAGAGATTATAGATAAGTACGCTAACCCTAATGGATTTGTAAGTTTACTTATTCCATCATCTATTCTTACAGATAAAACTTGTACAAAATTAAGAACACATATGCTTGTAGATAGCAATATCTTATCAATAAAGATGATAAACGAAGGTAGTGGATACATTGATGCTCAGCAGGCTTTGAGTGCAATATTAATTCAAAAAGGTAAAAGGACAGAATCTATTAAGGTAACAAAAGATTATAGCAATAACCCTAATCAGATTACAGATATTAACATCGAAGACATTCTTAATGAAAACACAGGAAATGCTATATTTGCTATTAATAATCATGAATATTTCATTCTTAAACAGCTAAGAAAGTTTCCTGTCGTCAAAGATTTAGATTTTATTATTAATCTTCGTGGAGAATTAGATTTAACAGCAAATAAGGATTCTATTGTAAATATCGATACAGGTTATCCGCTCTTAAGAGGAAGAAATATAGGTTATTATGAGATTTTGGATACTTGTAGTGGGGAGTTTGTATCGAAGGATTTTATAGAAAACAGCAAGAAATCACGATATATTAAAGAAAAGAGAATTGTCTGTCAGCAAGTTGTTAATATGAAGAAAGAGAGAAGGGTAACATTTGCTTTAGTAGAAGAAAATTATGTTTTAGGAAACTCATGCAATTTTATATCTGTAATGGATAATGATTATAACATTGATTTATATGCTATACTTGGACTATTCAACACTTCAATTATTAATTGGTTATTTAAGTTAACAAGTAGCAATAATCATGTTAATAACTATGAGATTGATTGTTTTCCCGTTCCAATTGGATCTCCTTATTTAAATAAAATTAGTAACCTGGTAAAAAAATATCTTAGTAATAAAGACTCATCGTTGCTAGAAAAAATAGAGGAATATGCGTATATAGCATATGGAATCAGAGAAGCAAAAGAGGATAATGAGGATAAAGATGATATAGCTAATCTAAAAGAAACTAACGATATTATAAAAAAATATTATTCAGCAATAAAACATGTTCTACCAAGTATAACACTGGAAGATTCAGTCAGTATCCTTGAAGGGCAATCTTCAATAGAATCCTTTATACTGCAATCTGGAGTTGAATTAGATAAATACACACGTAATATAGTTTTGGGAATTACTGATAAATATATGAAAATTAAAAAAGGAGAAATACTTAATCATACTACTTTCAAATTAAGTGACTTAGATTTGGAAATGATACGCTATGTTCCACCCGGAGGCAACTGGAAGGACATACCAATTGAAACGGTAAAAAAATCTAAGAGATTAATGAGAATTACAGAAACAGGTGGGCGAACAACATTATATGGTCGAATTGACTATGATAAGCCAAGTTACACGATTACGACCTATTTTAATAGGCCTGGAAATGGAACCTATGTGCATCCTGTTCATGATAGAGTTCTTTCTGTTAGGGAGGCTGCACGATTCCAATGTTTTAAGGATGATTATTATTTTTATGGAAACAAGACACAAATGCTTAAACAGGTTGGAAATGCTGTGCCAACAATTCTAGCTTATCAAATTGCAAAGAAGATAGTTGATAAAACAGGTTGTAGAAAGTCAATAGATCTCTTCTGTGGGGCAGGTGGATTAACTGCAGGATTTAAAGAGGCTGGAATTCAATCAGTTTTATGTAACGATATCGAAGAAAGTGCATGTATAACTTTGAAAATTAATAACCCTGAGATTAAAGTTTTATGTGGTGATATTTCTCAACATGAAACAAAGGAGCATATTGTTAATGTTGCAATAAATGAAGATGTTGATATTATTTGTGGAGGTCCACCTTGTCAAGGCTTTTCAATGGCGGGATTGAGATTAACAGATGACCCAAGAAATCAGCTTTTTAAGGAATTCATTGAAATAGTAAGTCGAGTAAAGCCTAAAGTAATTGTATTTGAAAATGTTGAAGGGATTCTTAGTTTTCAGAGTGGAAAGGTATATCGTGCGATATTAGAGATGTTTTCAGAAATAGGATATTTTACTGAAGGACGAACTTTAATGTCAAGCGACTATGCCGTTCCTCAAAAACGAAAGAGAGTTTTTATTATCTGTACTCGTGATGATATGGACGTAAAACCGGCAGATTTATTTCCAACTCCTATTACAGAAGAGCCCGAATGTCAAATTACAGCCAGGGATACTATCAAAGATTTAGAAAACATCCAGTGTGATGAAAAAGCTTGTTATGTTAAAGTGGAACATGAATCTGATATCCTGAAGGTTTTTAAAGGGAAAATGACGTACCAAGAATATATTAGCATACACACTAAAACCAAAAAGCGCAATACTAAGCATACATTAATTTCGGAGGATAAGTACGGTCAATTAACGTTATCAATTGGCTTCTAAATAAAAAAGAACGGGGCTGTCCAGAAAGTCGAACACTTTCTGAACTGCCTTACTTCTTATAGTAATATTCTCTTAAAAACTTTGCTCCTGCGGTGGTCACATCAAAATGTCACCATCCTCGTCGCAAAGGGGGCGTTTCAAAATCACTTTTCAGACGCCCCCGTTCTTTTTTATAATGTTGATATAATTCTTTTTTGAATTACTTCCATTAATTCTATTAGAAGTTTTTTGCACTGCTCAACAGGAACCCCAGATGAAATTTCCTGGCACAATTTGTTTAACATTCTTTGCTCATTATCTATGAGGTTTGCTTTTATATTTCTATTTTCTTTTTCATTATAATCATAAACTGACTCAAAAGCTATACGTTTGTATCTTTCGGTTTCATACTGATTTCTATCAGTAAAGTGACGTGGGTTTATGCTCACAATTTCTCCTAATTCATTAAATGTATATGAGTATTGAAAATAATCATAATTGGGCTTTAATAGAGCTTCTTCTAAAAAATGCTCACCATCTTGGTTACAGTGCTCAAGAATATACCACAATATATACATAAAATTAGACATATTCTGCTTTAAAGCATCTCGGTAAACTCCAGAAATTAAACTCTTATGAGTAGAGTAGTTTTTCTTTATGTATTCCCAGATTAATTTTGAGTACCATGACATAGGATAAACATTTGTGCGTTTTTCAGTTTCAATAATTTTTTCAATATCATCCAACTGTAAGCGGTCTCTTTTAGAGGAGTTATCACCGCCACTCATGGGTTGTAAATATCTTGGATCATGTACAAACCCTAATGAAATAGGACCAATATGATCAGCTGAAATATTATTAAAGAATGGGCTCCCCATAAATTGGTTGGCCGCATGAATATTTCCATCGCTCCAATATTCATATGCACGTCTATCTTTTGTATACGATTTTAGGTTTTCTTTTGAACGTCCCTTATCTTGCGATGCTCTGCAGCAACGGTTATAGGTATGGAATCCATCAAATCGATCTGGAAAGTTTGACATGGCTCCAGGGCTCAATATTTTTTTCCCTTTGTTTCTACAAACTGATTCAAGTTCATAAATAACTTCATCTTTACTTGAGGTTTTAGCGTTTAAATCTAATTCACCCTTTTTTATAAGAAATGAAGCTATTTTATTGTTTGAAAACCCCCGGCTAAGCAAATCATCCCAAATGTCGGCGATGTGGTCAACTTCAGTATATTCAACACCGAACTCTTTTTTTAGAGCCTTAAGAAAATTAGCACTTGGATAGTGATAATAAATTGACATTGAATGGCCACAGGTTTGACATACTTTCCATTTGGTAGGATGAATCTCACGCATAACATTCGCATAAACGCCTGGCTCAATTGGAAATCCTAATTCTTTAGCTTTATTTTCACACCAAGCTATCCTTGCTTTTCCAATTTGTGTTTTCTTTGTACCAAACCAAGACCAAGATCCATCAGATTTTTTAGTTATTGGTAAACCTTTGTAATTTGGATGTTGAATAATGAAATCCATATATTCAATAAATTTAGGATGCCATTCTCTTTCTTCTCTTGCCATACGGTATACCCCCTTGTTATTAAAAATTATTAATTATAGAGATGAAATTCTTCTTTTGTTAAACCGATATCTAAAGCACAATATAGATAGCGAGCAGCAATTGAAGAATATGGTTTCCACTTATCGCATTTTCTTATTATAGAATCTGGAGTAACGTTTTTTGTTTTATATATCCAACGGTAGCCTTGTAGAAAAGCAACATCTTCTAACGGTAAAACATCTTGTCGGTTCAAAACAAAAATAAGATACATTTTTGCTGACCAGACTCCTATTCCATGAATTGAGGTCAATTTTTCAATTATCTCCTTATCTTTCATATTAGGAAAATCAGAGAATAAAATTTTACCATTTTCAATTGCCTTTGTTAGGTGCCTTATATATTGCACTTTGAATTTTGAAGTTCCAATTGACTTTAATTCATCATCTGATAATGAATTTATGACGTCAGGTGATATATCACCTTGACAAAGTTGATGCAATCTCTTTGCTATAATATCAGCGGCTTTATTAGATAGCATTTGCCCTAAGATAGTTTCAACAAGAAAACGATATGAATCCTCATAGGGTTTATATGTAATAGAGCCAACCATAGAAATTAGTTTGGCTAATCGTTTGTCTTTTTGACATAGATATTTAATTGATTCAGTATTAGAATCCAGAATTATAGCTTTTGACATATAAACTTACCACCTTTTGAAGCCATCCAGAGTGAAAACATCCTCTACTTATTAATAAGATAATGCTAATTAATCATTTTCATCTACTATCTCCATAATATCTGAAATATCACATTTAAGAGCCTTACATATTTTTACTAAAATTTCAGTATTAACATTTTCATTTTTTCCGAGTTTAGCCATCGAAGCAGTACTAATACCAGCGGCTTCTCTTAAGTCCTTTTTTTTCATGTCTTTATCTATTAGAAGTTTCCAAAGCTTTTTATAGCTTACGGACATAATTTTCACCTCTCCTCACAATAGGAAGAATATCATAAAATAGGTTAAAACACAACAAATATTTGCGTTTGCAAACTAATTATTGTTTAACGCAAAATGTATGTTATAATTTACACAAGGAAATATATGGTCTAAATGATGAAATGTTATTACGGAGGTACGGTATGGCAAGTGTCAGCTCGTTCAGAGATGTTATTGCAAATATGTATTACAATGAACTCTTTGACGAATTGTCCGAGTATATTGAGGACAACCCGGATAAGCTTGAATCCAACTCATATCGTGTGCAATCACCG